>Ga0233430_1000085_pt1 | contig 187158 bp, 196 predicted proteins | sample SI_118_April2016_2_FD_179883 | JGI IMG/M metagenome (GOLD analysis project Ga0233430, IMG submission 179883) | Seawater microbial communities from Saanich Inlet, British Columbia, Canada - SI_118_April2016_150_MG | ecosystem: Environmental > Aquatic > Marine > Inlet | place: Canada: British... | reverse complement strand
CTAATACTTATAACCCTGATCAAGCCGATACAGATGGAGACGGCACTGGCGATGCTTGTGATACTGGTGATGCTGATAGTGATGGGATTGATGATGCTGGTGACAACTGTCCTTTAGTTTCCAATCCCATTCAGGCAGATACAGATTCAGATGGTATTGGTGATGTTTGTGATAACTGTCCTTCAGTTGCAAATAGTTACTATTGTGTAGATGAGGATAATGCTCTGATTACAGATGAGGACTCAGATCTGCCTATTCCTTATCTTTCATGTACAAATGATGATATCTGTAAGTTGGAAGATCCTTTAGCTAGCTGTAACCTTGACCCGGAACAATATTACCACCAAAGAGATCAAGAAAATAGTGGTGTTGGTGATGGTGTTGGAGATGTTTGCGATAACTGTCCCGATGTGGTTAATCCTGAGCAATTAGACTCAGATGGTGATAGTGTTGGAGATGCTTGTACTTCTTCAGAAACTTGTGATTCTGATGGGGATAATTATTGTGCTTCAGGAGTTCCCGACCCTAATGGTGTATTGCCTGGTGATGATTGTGATGATAATGATCTATTTATAAACCCAGGTGCTGAGGAGGTTTGTGATGGCGCAGATAATGATTGTGATGGTGAAATAGATGAAGGTTTGCAGTGTCCAGTTGGTACAGTAACAGTATCGACTCCTCTTTTACATTTAATATACAGGACTGTAAACGTGTTGGATCCTTCGGATAGAACGATTGATTATGATCTCAATATTGTAGAGGGTTATGGTTACGATGTGAGTAGGGTCTTGCAAGTTGCTAGGTTTGCTAGAGCCTTAAGGTCTTACCATACAGAAATAATAGAATGTACTTTGACAGAATCGTGTACATACGAACAAGTTGATACTCTTAACTTGGGTTCACCAATGCAAGAGTTAGTCGTCTTTTTATACAATACCTTGAATGATCCCGAGGTGGATTATGCAGAAGCAACAAAAGACATTGTGGGTGCGCTAAAGACACATTATGCTACTCCAGGAGCACTAGTATGAAACCAGAAACCCAGAAAGTTAAAGTAAGAAGAATTGGTAGAAAGAAGAAAGCTCTTCCTCCACATACTTGGGAAACTCACCCTACTGCTAATCAAGGAGAGGTTAACAAAACTCTAATTATTGCTGTTGTAACTATATTAGCTCTGGTAGCTTTAGCTGTCTTGTTATTTTTCTCAGATACATTTGTTGGTCAAGCAACTTTTGATTATACTGGAATGAATGATAACTATTTTGGTATTTTAGTTAGTGACTGGGGTATGGATAATGCTTTTGAAGTTGATGTGGCTCAAACAGTTCCAATTATTGCTAACTTTGACGATCAAGAAGCTTCCTCTTTTGAAATAAGTTTATCTTATGATCCAGATTCATTTGAAGTTAGTTGTGATGAAGATGTGGTTTTTAATCATCTCGATACTATAAAGGGATTTAGTGATTATGTTGTTGACAAGGGTTCTACTTGTGCTGATGGCACTATAAACCTTCATTATATGATGGTTCCACCTATGGATGGAACAACATATCAATTAACTGGAGATGTGGTTTTAGCAGAATTAATCTTTACTGCTAAAGATGTATTTAGTAATGATGGGCCTACTGAATCGTCTGTTGTTTTAAATGAAGAGGGTTCGAATAGTTTCTCAGAATCTGTTGATGTTGAAATTGATCCTGTGGATATTGAAATGTACTGGAATGGAGGTGTTACATTTGAAATAGTTCCTGCCACCGTTGAATGTACAAAAATCATGCAGTATGGCTGTTATCCTATTGGTGTGAAATATGAACTTGATGATCCTATTGGTGATCTTTACTGTACTAGTGAGTTTGGAGAGCAGGGAGTTTGTACAAACTATGATTGTAAGGCTAACATGAAAAATCTTAATGGCCAGATTAACGACATCAAAAAAATCATAGAGGCGGAAGGAGAAGTTCCTTATTGTGGCCCTAATTATCCAACTTGTCCTGATTTAAAAGGCTGTTACCCCGGAGAATTGTTTCTCCACGATGATTGGCCTGAGGATAACACAGACCAAGGAATTTGTTTAACTGACAGTTATATTGATATTTTCCTATCTGAGTGTAACGGTATTGAATTTTTCTGTGAAGCAAAAACATTAGTCGGTGATCAATTGGGATGTGGTTCAGAAGAAGGAAACTGTAAAGGTCAGAATGAATTATGTGCAGATGGATTAGTCTGTGGTGCAACTGATGATAATTATGCTGATGGAATAACTTTCTGTATGCAACCAACCTGTGATACTAAAACTCCTTGTGCGGAGGGATACTTTTGTGATGGTGGTGTGTGTACACCTGATGTGACAGATTTTATTTGTACTGAAGATGGTCAAATTGGATGTACTGCTGGTTCAGATACATTAGATTGTCTTATAAGTGAGGAACTTGGTTTCTCGATGTGTGCCACAAAAGTATGTAGTGAAGATTTCCTTACAGAATTATTTGCAAACGCCTTGCCTGGGGGTCAAGATTGCGATACTTGTCCTCAAAAATGTTTTTTATCGAACGGAGAAGGAGTTTGTATGTCCGACATCTCTGGATTCGCTAGTTGTACAGGTGTAAATGGATATTGTTCTACAAAAATAGACAATGACCTTGGTCCTTGTGAAGAAGGAGAGGGAGTATGTGTTCCAGCTTTAGATGAATGTGGAGATGGATTAGAATGTACGGACGGAATTTGTCAGACTCCAGATGGACAATGTGCTTCCGATGCTGATTTAGATGGACATTGTACAGATGATGACTGTGATGATAGTAATGATTTAGTTTGGACTCAGACGGACCTTTATCCTGATCAAGATGGCGACGGTTTTGGTTTTGGTCCTTTACCTATCCCTCAGTGTGTTGGCGATACTTTGCCACCTTCATATGTCCTTAACAATGATGATTGTGATGATACCAATGCGAATGTTAATGCATACCTTACTGGTTATCCAGATGCAGATGGGGATGATTATGGAGCTCTAACTTCAGAACAAATCTGTGCTGCAGCCTTACCTGATACTCATGTAAGTACAGGAACTGATTGTAATGATACAAATCCATTAATTATGGCGTGTGGTGATGGTGAAACTTGTACCGAAGGAGCATGTGTTGCAGATGATATTACAATTGAAGGAGAATCATGTACTTTTGAAACTGAAGTGGAAGATTGCGGTTTAGATCTTTATTGTGTTGAAGAAGTCTGTACAAACGTAACTGGTAAAGTGATTCTTTATGACGATAGTCATGACAGCCATGCTACACTGATCAGAGCAGTTGAAGATTTTATTGGAACAGATGTTACAGTTTACACCGTTCTCTATGGGGAGAATGAAAAGAAGTTAGTAATTAAGAGCCAATTAATTGAAGGTGGTTTAGGTGTTGGTGGTGAATACATGGCAATTGTTGATTATGATGGGGTAGTTTTTAACAAAAGTGTAATTGTTCAAGATAGATATCCACATGATCCCGAGCAAACTGTTTATGGGACACTAGTAACTGCGGTGGGAACTAAACAATGAAGAAAACAATAATCTATCCAATTGTTTTTTTATTATTCTTATCAACTGCTTTAGCAGTAACCATTACTACGGATGCTACTGAATACACTACTCCAGGCTTAGTAACAATCTCTCTCACAGAATGTACTGGCAATTCTGTTTTAAGAGTTCTGGCAAGTGGCGAGTTGGTTGACATTAAAAGTGGAACTGATAACTGGAATGCAATTTACAATACTGAATCAAGTACTTATGAAGGTACTTATTCGTTAAGACTAAGCTGTGAAAATGGCGAAGCAGAAAAGTCTATCTGTGTAGATTCTCCTGGTTGTGTTACTTCAGACACTCCAGATACTGATACGCCAATCACTCAACTAAATACTGGTGGTGGCTCTTCTTGTCAATCAAAATGGAGCTGTTCAGCTTGGACGTTATGTAACTCTACTTTAAAACAATCTAGAACTTGTTATGATGCTAAAAATTGTCGAGCAAATAAAGTTGAAATTAAAGATTGTGACCAATGTCAAGAATCTTGGATCTGCTCCTTATGGGGCAGTTGTTCAAACAATGTACAAAAAAGAATGTGTACGGACCAACATCACTGTGGTACAACTTTCGTAAAGCCGTTACAACAAAAGAACTGTAACCAAGCTGTTGTTGGTGGTAATCCGCCAGTTTATACAACTAATGATATTCCTCCACCTGGAACTCCTCCTGCATCTGTTCAACCAGGATTTTCCTTCAACCAAGTTTGGGATAAATATGGCACTTACATTTTAATCGGTGGAATAGTGTTTATTTTAATAATAATTACTGTGCTTCTAATCGCCCATTTCGTTAAACCTAAACGATTAGCTTACAATCATGATGAGTTGATTGGCTGGATTAATAAAGAACGGGCTATGGGAACATCTGACAGTGAAGTGAGAAATATTCTTTCAAAAAAAACTGGCTGGAACGAAGAAGAAATTAATGAAGCGTTTAGTACTCTTTCCCAACCCAAGTTGCCTTCATTTTCACCGCAAGGTAACGTCACTACTGCCTAGGAGAATCGGGTCAAAAGGTTTATAAATTAGTCTTTACTTCCTAAGAAATATGGGAAGTTCAAAGACAGTTGATTACTTGGTTTCTTTACAGCCAGAAGCTAGAATTGGTCTTCTTGCAAGATTAACGCATGAAATAAATTCTCCACTTACTGTTATTAATGGATTTGCAGATTTGATTTTAACAGGTAGCGAAAAGATTTCTCCCGAGATTAGAGCTGTTTTAGAAAAGATTACACGTGGTCACTATTCTGTTGATCAGGGTCTTAAAGATGTTTCTAGTGGTGCCGATATTTCTGATACTGTTTATTTGGATTTTATGGGTGCCGCTATTGATAAACTTTTAACACCAATTCCTTCAGAAGTAACTTTATCTACTGATGATAATAAAAGATATGTAGACAGAATAAAAACATCTCAAAGAAAATTGGCTCATACCTTTAATATTATGTTTGGTTTTGGCAGTCCTGAAACACTATTTTTTAAGAGTTATATTGAACTTTATTCGAACATTAACAGAGAAACTTTACAAACACAAGGCATAGAATTATTTAATCAAACAGTTACCTTTCCTTTAGAAACAAATACCTTAGATTATGAAGTAGTTCTTGATAACCTTTTAGGTAATGCAATTAAACATGGTTTTAAAGGAGAATTAGCTGGAGATCCGAAAAGATTTATTAAAGTAACAACTAGGGGAAATTATGATCCTCCTTTGGTTAGAGTTTCTGATAATGGTTCTGGTTTTGATTTAACTTCTATTACTGGAAAAGCATCTGCAGCGGGAATTATTCCAAGAGACTATCACCAGATTCCTATTAGAGATTTGTTAAATATTGTTGAAGATCAAGGTCTTTATGTTTCGGGTAATATTGCTCAAAAAGCTCTTGGTGGAGCAGATTATCGGAATCAATTGTTAATGCAATTAGCTTTCCTTCCTGGCATTAGTACTTCTGAAAAAGGTAATGGATTAGACTTAGTTTATGGTGGCGCTGGAACTTCTCAAGGTTTAGGTTTAGATAATGTTAAAACTCTTGTTGAAAGAAATGGTGGAAATGTTTGGGTGATATCACATCCCAGAGATACGAGGTTTTACTTTACTATTCCTCCGAATAAAGTAGTTTCAAAATAAAGTCATTTCAAAACAATCTCATTAGCAATCACTTCTTTTTGGTTATTATATTCTTCAATTTCTCCTATTATCTCAACATAATTCCCTTCTTGTAAATAAATATCTTCATCAGGAAACAATATTACATCTGACTTTACAACTTGCTTTCCTTCTAATTCAATAAATACAACCTTGTCTAACTTAGTTAATCTTGTAATTACTCCTTGTAATTTAACTTCTTGTTCATTTTCAATGTTCTCAATATTATTTACTGTACCTAACTCAAAATTTTCTGCAAAGAACAATAATATCAATAACCCAATGGATGCAACAATTAAAGAAATCTTAATTAACTGTTTTTCTTGCATTATTCCTTAATAATTCTTGGCTTTTAATTACTTTATTTACTCTGGACTATATTTTCTAAAACCGTTCAGAAAATATTATTTTCTGTGGTCCAGAGAAAAGCAAAGACTTTTCTTGGACACAAGAAATTTTCAATTTCTTTGTGTTTCAAAATTTGAGAGATTTTGGAAATGTTTATAAATCACTACCTCTTTGGGATGAAAATAGAGGTTCTAGAGCGTGTTTGGAGAAGATTACAATGGTAGGACAAGATACTGCAAAAGAAAGAAAACAAGTAAAACCAACATCAGATTTAGAAGGGACGGTCGTTCCATTAGTTACTAAGTTTAACGGTGAACCAAGAGAATCACATTATGTTGTGGGCAAAGGAGTTTTTGATAGTCCTGAACATTGTGCAGAAGTTTGTGGGCCAGAACCTTTACCAAATCTTGACGCTATGGGATATACTAGAGAAGTTTTAGGTGGTATTTGTTCTTTTGATAATTATTCTGCACCAGATAGAAAAAATTGGCTTTAATTTTTTTAATAAAATGGATTTAGAAAAAGAAATTGTTTATGTTCCTGGGAACAGTAGAGTAATGAATATTGCTCAAGTTCATGCTTTAAGAGCTTTAGATATGCAAGCAAGACTAGAAGGTTACGATTCTAGAAAAGATTTTTTAGCAGAACATAAAAAATTAGATATTTCTTATCATCAATCTGCTTTAAATGCTTTACATGGAGTTCATACAAATGATTATTTAGATGCTAGAGTTCAAGATGAAATGAAAGTTTTAGGTGTTGAAGTCGCAGCAGAAATAGAGGCAGAGATTGCCGCTGAAAAAAGAGTTAGTAAAAATATCTGGGGAATTCGAGCAGCAGGTTTGGCAGCAGCCGTTTTACTGGCAGTAACTGCACAGTGTTATGATCAAAACCCTTCTCAAACTTCTCAATACACTATGACAGAAATTGATGACAATTCTACCCTATTACTTCCATAACTCAATTACTTCTTCTTCAACAAAATGCATCTTGCCTGGAATTATTAAGCAATGAAGCGGAGCACCAAAATCAAATTTCTTAATCTCAGATAACTTTCCAGATTTAACTAAGAAATTAGAACAACCTAAACGAGCACAACCGACTACTAAAGTATCATCAGAAATTAATCCTTCCTTTTTACGGGATTCAATTTTCTCAAGAATTTCTAAAGCAGAATTAACAGTCATAAACTTTCCCTCAGAAGGTTTCAGATCAAGTAAAAATAAAGTATGCATATCTTCATTTTCCCTAAGAACATTATAGGGAGTTTCTAAGTTTGGATGATCTTCAATAAATGGAATTGATGTGATTTTTCCATACTTATACAATTCTAACCCTACTATTCCAACTGCGTTTAGAACAGATGCGTTGTTGATAACTTCAACCTTAACTCCTTTTTCTCGAGCTAGTTTGAACAACTGGATATGTGTAGTAGCAGAAAAAACATCACCTATAATTAAGAAAGCAACATTATTAGAAGAAGCCTCATTAATAATTGCTTCATCTCCTTGTTCTGTCATCTCTCTATCAGCAATAATTATCTTTTTTCCATAAAACTCTTCTAATTGTTCTTTAGAAACTTGTAAAAGTGAAGTATATCCTTCTAAGTAAACTTTATCACATTGTCTAATAGCTTCTAATCCTTTAACCGTAATATCTTTCTCATTACTTAGTCCTAGTCCTATTAAATAAAGTGTCATATTATACCTATTTAACGCGTTTTTATATAAATTTTATCTTGTTTAAGTGGTAAGAAATCCTTATATACTTCTTGTACTTATTAATTAAATACCAGACATGGTGCGTAAGCGCCGGGAGTTTAGCTTAGAAAATCCAATTGGTTGGTCCTTCGGGGATCGTCAAACTACCTTGCTCGCAAGACCTTGTCTGGGATATTCTTAATATATTACCACAAAGTTCTTAAATAAAGATTCTGATTAAAAAATTTATGTCAAAGCAAAAGCCAAGGTTAACGAGTGGAGTTCTTGTAGTTCATGATGGAAAGTATCTTTTAGCTGAAAGAAATAAAGAGAACTACAATGGCTATTGGATAATTCCTGGCGGTGGTGTTCAGTTTGGTGAAACAATACAAGAAGCAGCCCTTAGAGAAATTAAGGAAGAAACTAATCTTGATGTTGAACTAATAAAACTAATTGGTCATAAAGAAGTAATCAATGTTCCTGGAGATTATCACAGTATTGTTTTCTTCCACCTTGCAAAACCAAAACATTTGGACATTAAAGCTCAAGAAGATGTTTCTGCAGCAAAATTCTTTACTATGGAAGAAATTAAAAAATTAAAGATTGCTGAAAGTGTAGAGTGGGCTTTGAAAGAAGCAGGATTCTGGTTATAACTAATCTAGTAATAATTCAAAATAAAAAAGAAATCAATTCTCTTTCAAATACACAACATGAGAATTGTGTTTAGCTTGCATGTCAAAGTATTTCTTAATTAATCCGTTTAATTGTAATCCTCTGTATTTAATGGTATCCCAGTATTCAGAAAGTTCTGGGTCTTTAGCTTTAGCATAAAATGCGCCCATCCATTCTTTAAACCTGCTACCTTTAAAACGACCTTGCCAATCTGGAGTTAGGTCTCCATCAATCCAAATATAAATTCTACCTTTTGTTAAAGTTTTTTTCTTACCATCAATCTCAACTTCAACTTCTTGCATGTCCCACATATGAACTTTTAATTGATATTTATAATGAATGAAATCATTAACTTCTTTAGTCATAGTCCAAACCCATTCTTGTTCGGCTCCTTCCGGACTTGGAACTTTATGTTTATAATCTACTTCGTGCCACATAAATCCATAATTCTTAGCCCAATCAATAATTGCAGCGTACATTCCATCAAAATCAAACAATCCACTATATCGGATAATTGATCGTTGTATAGGCATTTTGTCCATAGTTATTCAGAATTAACTTTTGTACGTATATAAATATTTCTAAATGACGCTGTGTTTGTTTTCATTATTTGAAAAGTAAGGATATAAATCACTTGCACAACACCATATTTACAGTAATATTTAAAAATGCGCCCTTGAAATTAATAATATGGCTCGCAATAAAAACAATAAAGAATTGGTAAACATTGTAATTACAGAGATGGTGGCAGCAAGACATAATGTCAGAGATGCAAGATTATTACAAACTTTGGTACCAGAAATTGCCGAAGATTATCGTAATGGAAAAACATTAATGGAAATTTCTGATGATTATCAAGTATATGAACTTTTTAATCTAACTCCTGAAGAAAGTCCAAACGCTGGCAGATTAATCGTTTATTTTGCTATTGTGGGAAACAAGTATTCTATTTATGGTGAAACTTACGCTGGATTAATTCCTTTAGATGAAGCTTTAGAGATTGGTAAGCAACATCGTGCTGTAGCTTCTAGTAAAACCGGAACAAGATTAGTTGAAGAAGGCCGAGGATTATTTGGTCTTGACGACATTGCTAAAAAAACAATTGCTTCTCGTGGGGGAACATCTTCCAGAGATAAAGGTGTTGGAATTTTTGGTCTTAGCGCTACTGAAAGGCATAATAATGCTAAGCGTGCTGGAAGTATTAGTGGAGCAAAACATAAAGCTAATGGTGTGGGGGTTTGTGGTATGACTCAAAAAGAAAGAATTGCATCTGGAAGAAAGTCCGCAGAATCTCGTGGAATGACAGTTTATGATGACGATGAAGTTATTGCCGCATATTTGATGTTTGAAAATCCTAAATTCTTAAATCCTAACGGAACCAGGAATTTGAGGTTAGGTGCCGAGTATCACAACAAGATATTCTTTCCTGATAGTCCAAAACCTGTTAGGTCTAATAATGACTTAAATAATTTGCTGAACCGAAAAAGAGAATTTATGAGTGGAGTTACTGAAAAAGATAAACATAGAGTTCAAGAAACTTATTTAGCAAACATTTTCAAAATGGTTGGTTAAAATATTAATATTTAAACTAACCAAATTCCTTCTAACGCTTTCTCAATAATTCCTTGACAGTTTTCTAATTTTGTTAATAATGTAGAACTTGTAGTGGCTTTTTTAATTTGACCAATTCTGTCTAAGATTTGAGCATAAATTCTAATCAAATCTCCTTCTAGCAGATTTGTTAATAACAATACGTCAAAGAATCCTTTGCCATCATAAACAGGATTGATGAATGTGGTCATTTTACTTAGATTCTTAAACTTCTTTTCTTTTCTTAAATATTCATTTTTGGATATTATTGGCCAGACTTTCCTATATCTTTCGTCTTTAAACTCTTGTTTGAATTCAGTTGTATCTCTGTGTTCATAGACTATTGTTGCTAAAATTAATAGAATTGTATACTCATCTTCTTTTTCAATTAAGTCTGTAGAAAAATTTTCTCCCAATGTGATCTCATCTGCATAAACTTTTGAAGAGAACTGTCCTTTTTCAGTTAACTTTCCTTCTACTAAATAACCAAACTTTTTCAATTTACGAACAACACTATTATATCGGGCAAGTAGAATTGCTGTCGGAACTTTAGCATAGTTCTTGCCAAATTTTTGATATGAATAAAAACTTAATCTTAAAATATGTTCAATCTCTTCTGGAGTGTGTTGATCAATTAAATTTAATACAGAATTGATTGATAACTTAAACTGTGATTCAATTGGATCCATGTCTTTGTCAGTAATATCTTTAACTTCGTTATAACGGAAAGTACTTCTTTTAATGCAAACCACAACATAACCAACAGTATCGATTCCTCTTCGACCAGCTCTTCCTGCAATTTGAAAGAATTCTTTTGAGTTTAAGTTTCTAAACTCTCGTCCATCATATTTACGTAATGCATCAAAAACCACAGTTTTAGCAGGCATATTAATTCCTACTGCAAAAGTTTCTGTAACATAAAGAACTTTTAATTTTCCTTCTCCAAACAGTTCTTCAATAATCTCTTTTAATACTGGTAATAATCCTGCGTGATGAAATCCAATGCCCTTAGGTAAGGTTTGTTTTAATGCTTGAGTTGACTTAAGTTTGCTAATCTCTGGAGGGGCTAATCTTAATCTCTCATGAATTAAGTCTGTAATGCTTGGATCTCTTGAAAATCCTCCCTTCTGAGCCAACTCTACTGCTTTTTGTTGACATGCACGTCGTGAAAAATTAAAATATAAACAAGGAAGTTTATCTTTCCCTAACTCTTTAATAATATCTAAATGATTTGGTGGTGCAACTCTTGGTGCTCTTCTTCCTCGCTTTTTCCTAACTTCTCGATAATGTGGAATCTGTTTAGCTTGTTTAATTTTCTCTAAAGTTGTAAACCCTAATTCTGTATCATAAAAAGATTGTTCTAATGGAACATTTCTCTTCGTAGCTACTACTGTCTTTACTGTATGGTTTTTAATTGCAGAAATCCAATTGCTGAACTGTACTGCGTTTGGAATAGTTGCACTTAAACATAAAAATCTAATTTTCTCGGAGCTGTAAATAATTGACTCTTCCCAAACATACCCTCGTTCAGGATCATTAATGTAATGTATTTCATCAAAGATAACATAAGCAATATCTTTAATTTCATCATCTCCACTTACGGCCATGTTTCTATAAATTTCCGTAGTCATAATTAGAATCTTAGCGTGAGGATTAATTACAATATCGCCAGTCATCAATCCAACTTTATCTTCCCCATACTCTTTTGAGAAGTCTCTAAACTTTTGGTTAGAAAGTGCTTTCAATGGAGCAGTATAAATAATTCTTTTTTTGTCATTCTTATGCTTATCAATAATGTATTCTGCAATTAATGTCTTACCACTTCCAGTTGGAGCAGAAACGACTACAGAATAATTGTTCTCAATAGCGTTAATAGATTGCTCCTGAAACTGATCTAATGTAAAATTGTTAAACTTCATTACCATCTTTTATGTATAAAATACCCTTTATATTATTAAAGGTATCGTTATAGAATCAAAAGGTTTTTAATTATAAACTTCTCTTTAGACATTAATGGCTAAAAGAGGAACAAAAAAGGTAGGAAACTCAAGGGTGGTAAAACCAATCCTTCTAGGAACGTTAAGGATTAAAACTAAAGGCCTTAAAACATACGAAAAAACTAAATCTTCTTGGAAAGTTTCAAAGAAACAGTTTCCAGAAATTAGAAAAATTGTTAAATTATTTAAAGCACATAAAAATATTTCAGTTCTAATTGATAAAAAAAATCCGGAATTTCTTAAGGGTCAACTTTCTAAAGAAGGAAAGCCACAAGGAGCTAGAATTAATGTTCTTCCAAACAATAAAAAGTTAGACAAGGCCTATTCATTATTTGCAGAACAATTAACTCTCCATGATCAAAGTTCTCATGCACATTGGGATGTTCTCTACAAAAATCCTGGCGGCACTTATTCTTATGTTTATACTTTAGATAAGAAAGCTAAAAGTAAACAGAAAAAGTATTGTGTTGTTAAAGAATTTTCAAAATATTATCCTAAACTAGAAAGAAACGTTACATCTGCTTTAAGAAAACAAGATCTCCTTGCCTTACCTATGTATACTCTTCTAAAAACAATGATGAGAGTTGGCAATGAAATTTATTACAAAGCACATGGCCACAAAGGATTAACTACCCTAACGAAAGGCGATGTTAAAATTAAAGGTAATCAAGTTACCTTTACTTACGTAGGTAAGGATGGTGTTCCTAATACAATTATAAAACAGTTTCCTTCAGCTTACACAAAAAAACTGGGCCAACTAATAAAACCGTTAAAGAAATCAGATTTCATATTCACTAACAAAAACACCGGGCATCCACTAAGTGATGTCTGTCTTAAGAAAGCGTTTAAACAATACTGTGGAAAAGAGTTTTATCCTCATATTGTAAGATCATATTATGCTACAGCTACGACACAAAAATTTCTAAAACAACATAAGTCTGCTAGTAAAGAAGATGTTAAAGATTTTTTCACTTCAGTTGCTCATACTCTTGGACACAAAAAGTTTGTTAAGAAAACGGGGAAATGGGAAGAAAGTTATAATGTTACTATTCACCATTACATCCGCCCAGACTTAGTTGAGAAAGTTAAAGGATTGGTTAAATAGAATTCTTTTCTTATAATCTCCAAATTACAAAGGCAATATATAACACATATGTGCTAAGTAAGGCAACTCCTTCTTTTCGATTAATTGCTTTATTTTTTGTTGCAAAGACTAAGAAAACCATTGAAACAAGAATCATAATTACTGCATCTACACTTAACACAGAAGCACTAACTTTCATTGGTCTGATTAACGTAGTGGCTCCAAGTACAAACAGTACGTTAAATATATTACTACCCACTACATTTCCAATGGCAATATCTCCGTGCCCTTTCCATGCAGCAACTCCAGAGGCTGCCAATTCTGGTAATGATGTTCCTAATGCTGCAATAGTTAATCCAATAAAAGATTGGCTTAATCCTGCTAATGCACTTAATTGCCCAGCGTAAGTGGCGAAGAGTTTTCCACCCGCAACTAAGGCAATTATCCCTCCAACCATATAACTAATATTTTTCCATAATGGATTTTTATGTTTATATTCTTCTTTAAACTCTTTTTTAATTGTCTTTTTATCATCTTTAATTGTTTTAAAAACATAATACATAAACGCTAGAAATACGATTGTAAAAATGATTCCATCAAATCGGCTTAATGAAAATGTGTCCTTACCAAAAATAAAAAAATCGTTTGCCAATATTAATAACAAGAAACTAGAAAAGATCATAAATGGGAATTCATAAATTAACGTTTTGGATTTAATCTTAATTTTTTTGGCAATAATAACACAAACACCAATTATCAATGTAATGTTGGCTATGTTACTTCCAATAATATTACCAATTGAAATGTCTGATTGGCCAGAAAGTGCAGAAAAAAGGCTGACTATAAATTCTGGTAAAGATGTTCCAAATGCAACAATAGTTAATCCAACAATTACTGGAGAAATTCGCATAAATCGAGCGAAGTCAGATGCCCCATCTACCAGATAATCTGCCCCTTTAACAAGAACGAATAAACTAATTACAACCATTAAAAGAACAAAAAATATTTCTAACATGCCATTACCTCTTAACTAATAGAATTATATTCTTATTATTAAAAGTATCGGAATTTGATGCTGAATTATTTTTCTTTCTCTTCATTAATTTTCTGAACCATATCTTGGCACCATTCTTCTTTAGATTCACAGAAAAATGCACGGCACACTTTAGGCCTTGTCAAATGAATTGAACATTTCTGATTTTCTAAATAAATACAAGTCTTACCATCATCTTTCTGTACTAGTAAATTAGCACCAACTAATTCCGCTTCTTGCCAAGCAAAATGTCCAAACCTTTGAAAAACAGTATTGTACTCTTTAGAATTATACTCCTCTTCATTAAGATTAATTACAAAGAGCTTACAACAAACCCCACATTTTGAACATTCCATCTACTTTCTCTTAAATTTCTTCTCAAGCTCATCTACTGAAACCTTAATCAACACAGCTCGGCCATGAGGACAGGTGTAAGGAAGGTTAGTTTCACTTAACTCCGCTAACAACTTCTGTATCTCTGGAATTGTCATTGTATCGCCAGCTTTAACAGAAGCTCTACAAGCCATCCTAGTAATTATTTCTTCTTGAATATCTTCCAACTTGTTTTTGCTTTCAGAAATTGATCCAATTACTGAATACAATAACTCTTTTGGCTGTGTTCGGCCAAAAACTGTTGGGATTGTTTTTAAGACAAAAGAATTGTCTCCAAACTCTTCCAAATTAAAACCAAGAGATAATAATTTTTCTTTATTCTCAATAATAACAGACTTTTCAATAGCACTAAATTCAATCAACTCACCCTTCAATAATGTCTGCACAGCAACTTTTTTATTCATTAACTGTTGCATAAATTTCTCATAAAGAACTCTTTCTTGTACAACGTGTTGATCAATTAACATCATTCCTGATTCAACTTCAGCAATAAAAAATGTTTTGTGTATCTGTCCTAAGATTTTCATAGCGGGGATTTTAATATTTCCTTCTATTCTTATTTCTTGACGATTTTCAGAAACAAAAACTTCTTCTTCTGGAGTGGAGTAAGATTCTTCTTCATCGTCTTCAATCTCATTTTTAGAATTCAAAATGGTTTGTTCACTCACTTCTAACTTGTATTTTGCTTCCTTCTTCATTTCCTTAACTTTTGATGAACCAAATGTTAATTGTTCTTCATAATTAATGTCCATTACTGGAATCAGGTTATTTTTCTCTAAAGTTTGCGTAACTGCTGTAGTAATTGCTGTTTTAACCAAATCCTTTTGTTCAATTTTAATTTCAGTTTTTGCAGGGTGAACATTAACATCAACTTTCTCAGGATTTAATTCCAAATTTAATATGAAAATCGGATGCTTTCCCACAAATAATAAAGAATGATATCCATTATAAACTGCTTTTCTAATGTCCTCATTCTTAACCCATCTACCATTAACAAAGATGGATTGTTGATTTTTATCATTTCTAGAGTTATTTGGCTTAGCAATATAACCTTGAATCTTAACATTTTCATCAGAATAACTAATTTCTAACAATTCTTTAGCTAGAGAAATTCCATAAATAGAAGCAACATTACTTTGAAAATCTTCCACGGCTGGAGAGTTAACTAATACATGTCCTTCATGACTTAATTTAAAAGAAATTCTTTTATTGAATAATGAATATCTTAAAACAATATCAATAATGTGTCTTAATTCAATTGGATCTGATTTTAAGAATTTCTTTCTTGCTGGAGTGTTAAAAAATAAATCATGTACCTCTATTGTGGTTCCCTCATTAACTCCAATCGGCCCGGAACTGACTACTTTTCCTCCTTCCATGACAATATTAAAACCTTCTAACTCATTTTTCTTCTTTGTAGTGATTCCCAGTTTAGAAACTGCAGCTATGCTTGCTAAAGCTTCGCCTCTAAAACCTAAAGTCTGAATTGAAAATAAATCGTTTGTAGAACTAATTTTACTTGTTGCATGTCTTATAACGCAGTTCTTGGCATCTTCTTCATCCATTCCAGAACCGTTATCAACAATTTTAATCAACTTCTTACCAGAATCTTTAATTTCAACATTAATTATCGTTGCTCCAGAATCTAGGGAATTTTCCATTAATTCTTTAACAACTGAAGCTGGTCTTTCTATAACTTCTCCTGCAGCAATCTTGTTTATCAGATCTTCATCCAGGAGTTTAATTTTAGCCATGTTTTTCTAATGCAAATTGCCCTTTAAAAGGATTTATATTTTGTTGACGATACAAAAACAAAATGTTTAAAAACCAAATCACCTTTTTCCCCATTATGGCTGAATTAAAGAATCAAAAATGTACTTTCTGCGGAGCGAACAAACTTACTTTAAGAGAAGATGAAGTAGAAATCCCACATTTTGGTAGAGTTTTTGTACTCTCTATGGATTGTTCTGCTTGTAATTATAGAAAGTCTGATATTGAGCCTGCTGAAAGTAAAGAACCTTGTAAATATACTTTTGAAGTTAACTCTGAAGATGATTTAAATGTTAAAATTGTTAAGTCTGGTGATGCTACTGTTAAAATTCCTCATGTGATTACAATGGAACCTGGGCCTGCATCTTCTGGATACATTACTAATGTTGAGGGATTGATTGAAAAAGTTAAGAAGATCGTTGAAGATTCTGTTGAAGGTGAAGAAGATTCTTCTGCTAAGAAGAAAGCTAAGAACATTAACAAGAAGTTAGGAAAAGTTTTAGTTGGCAGAGAAAAGTTAAAAATCATCATTGAAGACCCTACTGGACATTCTGTTATCGTAAGTGATAAAGCTGTTAAAGGAAAACTTTAGATATTTTCTGATTATAACAATCCTATCTTTTGTAAGTGTTCATAAGCTTGTGTTCTGGTGTTTAAATCTGCAAGAGAATGAGCATCACTATTAACCATTATTGTATCTGCATGGGTTAAAATTAATTCTAATTGTCTGGGATCATAGTTGCCATGAAAAAAATTCTTTGCATTAAATTCTACTGGCAAACCTAAATCATTAGCTGCTCGACATAGTTCTGGAACATCTATGACGTCAGCAAAATCCCACAACGAATCAGGATGTCCAACTGCAATAATTTTATCACTATTTTCTTTCATAGCTTTAATTAATCCTTTTGTTACTTTCTCTCGATCTCCTTGATAAGCAACTTTATGAGCAGAAAGAATTATTCTTTCATTTGGATCTTTATTTATCGGTTCTCCAACATAATCACAAATTTTCCCAGATTCATCTAACAAATCTGCTTCTAATCCAAATCTCACTTCAGTTCCATTATTGAACGGATTGGTGTATTTTTTCGCAGCCCACCTATCTGAATAAGGCATAGCAAAACCTTTTTTTTTATAATAATCTAAAACTGCTTGAGCATGATCAGTAATTGTAATTACCTTTAAACCAATTTTACTTGCATATTCTACCATAGCATTGATTGTATCTATGCCGTCAGAAAAATTCAATGTGTGCATGTGGTGATCTTCTGCAGGAAAGTTTAAGATTCGCATTCACTCTATAGTAAGTACTTTCTTTTTAAAGTTTTCTAAGAACTTCTTAAAATGGAATTTAATTATTCCTTCTTCTCGCCTTTAAACACTTGAGCTAGGTCTATTACATACTTACCTTCTTCTAGCTTAACTACTAAAGGATCTTTCTTAAACATATGAACCAGATCTAGTTCATACTTACCAGGGCCAGAGATTCGAATAGTTTCTAAGTCTAAAACTACTGGTTTGTTTTTATCTTCGTTTTTAATGTGTAGAATTTCAGTAACGTCTTTTTCAATTTGGTTTTTATCTTTATCTGAGAAATTGTTAATCATAGCTTTTCCATCTTCAATATGTTTTTTCTTAATGTAAAAGAATAATCTAGCACCGCAACTGCAACCTTTAAGAATTTCCTGTGCCCCGTCAGGGTACATAGTGTTACATCTTACACATTGGTGTGGCATTTATTTTCTCCGTTTACCGTTTCTTTTTTTCTTGTTTCCATTACCATTGTCATTGGTAAATAATTCAATCTTATCAGGGTTTTGTTCAATTTTCTTTACTACCGAAGCCGGACCAATAATAGTCATCCCAGTTCTATCTCCTAATAATAAATTAGCAAATGTTCCTTTTAATTTCTGACTAAAGTCTTGTTTTCTTTTATCAGGATAAACTACGCTTAGTTCAATCCCTTTAAACTTTGGTGAAATCTCTTCCATAGTGATTTCGATTAAGTCAGCTTCTTCCTCTTTCCTTAACCGGCCTTCCATAATCACAATCTTATTTTCTTTCACAACGTTTAAGAGTTTATTAACTCTTTTAGCGGAACTTAACCCTTCAACATCATTGTGTGGAATAAATTGAAATGTAACCATTTTTCTTATTAACCTCTTTTCCTGTACTTAGGAATCATTTGTACTTTTTAAATGTTATTTTTTATTATACAGTTTCCAGTGAGATTTTACCTTGCAACTTTAAACAGTTGTTCATAAAATTCTTCGACATTCTTACCATATTTAGCAGAAACGCCGACCACTTCATATTGTGGGAATGCTGCTTTGATTACATCCATATTTGCTTTCTTCAAATCAACTTTATTGGCAACTACCAATACTGGAATGTTTCTTGCTTGTAAGTTTCCCATAATCGTAATATTAACTTGTGAATAAGGATCTTTTGTAGCATCTAAGACAACTACCACTGAATCCATATTGTCTAACCATTTAATAGAATCAATAACACCTTTCGTAGCCTCTTTAGCACGATTTTTAGCTTCTTTTTTCTTAATGCCTCTCTTAAGAAAATCTTCATAATCAATCTTTGTTGAAATCCCTGGAGTATCTACAAGAGAAAAAGTTAGTTCTTTACCCTTTTTATTTTTAATACTAACTTGTTCTTTAATTTTAATTTCACGAGTTTCGTGAGCAATGTGAGAAACTGTAGACATTTCTTCTCCTAACCAATCTAGGCAGATCCTATTTGCTAAAGTTGATTTTCCTCCGTTTGGTGGACCATACAATCCAAGCTTAACGTGACTTCTTTTAGCAAAAGGATTAAATCTTAAATTCTTGAATAAACTCTTGAAAAAGTTTTTTACCATCTTTTAGTTCAACCCCTCTTAATATGATTTTTAAAAAGTTACTAAGCCTTATTAAAGTTTTTGGTGATAGAGTAGTAATAATAGTGCAATCAGTTAAATATATATAATCAAAAAGAATAACCATAACAATGAGTTTTTTCAAAAAAGAGGAGTTAACAAATCTTGGACCTTTTTATTTAGTTAATATAATCTCCACATTATTTCTTGTAGTAGAACCAATAATTGTTATTTATTTTGGAATTAAAGGATTTAGTTTTGCAGAACTATCATTTGCCTTGGCAGCATTATTCTTAACGCCAGTTATATTTGAAGTCCCGACTGGCATTATCGCGGACATCTTTGGAAGAAAGATTTCTGTAATTACAAGTTTATTATTGGTTGGGTTAGTTTTACTAATTGTTCCTTTTATCTCAAACATAATTACTTTAACATTATTATTTATTTTCTGGGGTATATCTAGAACTTTATCTACTGGGGCGGATCAAGCATGGATAGTTGACAACTTAAAGAAAAATAAACGAGAAGACTTAATCTCAGAATATTATCTTAAGAATCGGAGTTTTAATCGAGCCGCATTTGTATTCTCTGGACTTTTGGCAGCAGGATTAATTCTTTTATTTGGAACAGATGTAGTGATGAACATCTTTGGAACAGATTTAATTGGATATGATTTACTTTGGTTCTTTGAGAGTCTTGGTATCATTATTGCAGCAATTATCTTAATGTTTGTTAAAGAACGCTACATTCCCAGAAAAATACCTCTTAAACATATATTCAAACACTCTATAGTACAACTTAAATCCGGATTTAAACATTCATTTCAAAACCCAGTAATCTTTCATTTAATCTTGGCAGCATTTTTTATTGCGCTTGCTGGTGGGATGTTTGGAATATTATACCAACCATTCTTGTTAGACTTGGGAGTTCCAACACATTACCTTGGTTATATGGTTAGCATTTTTGGATTAATTGGAATTTTCTTACCCTTTGTTGCCAAAAGATTGTTTGATTTTGTAAAGAAAGAGAAAATGTATCTTACCTTTGTAGCGGTTACGGAAGCAATACTTACTTTTGCAATTTTCTTTGTTGTATCTCCATTAGCAGGTATAGCGTTTATCATTGTTGTTGCTAATATCGGAGATTTAGAAAAACCAATTCAAAGACCATATTTTCAGAAACATTTAACTTCAAAGCTTAGAGCTACAGTTGCTTCATTTGAATCAATGTTTGTTCATTTTGGGGCGGCCATCGCTATGTTATTGGCTGGATTCTTGGCAGATTTAATTGGTCCCAAAATAACTTTTGCATTGTCTGGACTTTTAATTATTCCAGCAATAATATCATATTTAACAATTCATGAGAGAAAGTAAACAAATACCTATTACGGTCTAATCCCTAACTTCTTAATCTTTCTATGTAATGTCTCAGCACGAATCTTAATCTTGTTAGCAGTTTGAGTAATATTATGTTTATTAACTTCCAAAGCCTTTTCTAAAAACTGTTTTTCAAACTCTTTTTCAGCATCTTTCCAAGAAACTTCTTTAAATGGTAATATCTTAGCTATGTTCCTAGAAAGAGAATGTACTTCTTGATACATTTGTTCCATTTTTTGCGGACGAATTATTTCTTTATACTGATCTAAAGTAGATCTTAATGTGTCATCTACAAATTTAGTTTCATAACTTTCAGAAGATTCTAGCTCTTTACGTAATTTATCGATGTCTATGCCCATATCCTTAATTGTTCTATGGACACTTCTTCTATCAATCCCTAACTGTTTAGCTAAATGTGAAATGTTACCTTTATGCATTCTTAACTCTCTTTTAAGAAATTCTTTCTTGAACGTTTTCTTAGCGGCACTAAAACTTAAGTTTGGAGGAATATAAATGTTTAAAGAAGGACTTCCAAGTTTAGCAGTAATATCATCTTCAATCTTTGGAACAGTAATTCCCCAGTGTTTTTCCATAGATTCTTCTAATAAGGAAGTGACTTTTTCTTTAATTGCTTCTTCTAAACCTTTTTTTGTCATTGTTTTATAATTCTAACAATTTCTTAATTAGAGTTCCTGCAACCAATCCGTAAACAAATATTACTGATGCAAAGACTAAACGAAAAGTATCATCTCCTATAATAATATAGGGGACTGTAAAAATCACATAATTAAACAGCTCATATACTCTTTTCATATAAACTAATTCTAAAACGAACATGATTATCATTAATATTGAAAATATACTTAATACAATCAAAGAATTAAACAAATACAAATAATAATTTGTTAACAGAAAAATAATTCCAAACATTACAAATTTTCCAATCTTGAAAAGTTTTTTGGCAGACCTTAATTCTTCAGGTGCAATTAATGCAAGAATATAACCAAAAACAATTCCTAGATATCCAACAATTAATGTTAATGTTGCAATTAAAGCATTCATTTTTATTTCTCTTTTATTTTATTTCTCTTTTAAAGTTCTTCAGGAACTGGTCCCATGATTCTTCTTTAATAACTGCGCCACATGCATTCTCGTGTCCTCCTCCATAACCTTCAACTCCTTCCAATGCTTTTGCTAATGCATCTCGAATTGGGGTTTTTGAACGAATACTGCATTTCATTTCTCCAGACTTTTTTCGAGCAATAATTACCACTTTTTTTGGATAAAGGTGGTTAACTAATTCATTTGCCAAATCTGCTGTAAAGGACATTTTATTTTCTGAATAATTAAATAGTAATAATTTACTTCGTGTAACACTTTTTCTAGCTTCCTTAACTAATGCTTGATAATTTTCATTAATGCTTTCATAGCGACGATAAATAAATTTTCCTTGTGCCGTTTCTTGATTCAAAATTTCTTCTGGAGTCTTGATTCTAGTTAATATCTTAACTGACTTATTAACCTCAGAAGTAGGTCCCTTTAATATGAATGAGAATATCTTCACTAATTTTCCAACTGGATGTTTGTAAACTGCTTCTTCTAACGTAGTTTCTTTATCTGGAAGAAGTTCTGGATACATTTCTGCAAATTTATCAATGAAGTCTGGTAAGTACCAATCTGATAAACATCCAACCGTTGCGATCCATAAGTTTTCTTTATTCTCGCTAATTTGATAACACATTCTTGTTGTTGGAATGTATGCAGAAGGATCTTTAATTCTTGGATTATAATATTTCAATCCTTTAACATCAAAAGGGCCGTGATGATCTATCCAGAAAGTTGGACGTTTAATTTTATCAACCAATTCTTGATCAACCATGGGAACATCTAAAATAAACACTTTGTCTGGATTATTTTCTTCAACCTTATGGAATAATCTGCAATCTAATTTTGGTGCAGATTTAACAATAATTCCTTTTCCTTCCCTATGGATTTTGTACAACAAAACAAATGAACAAACACCGTCTGGGTCGTCGTCATAAAAGAATAAAGGGTTTTTCGAATTAGCTAGTTCTTCTCTCAATTCTTTGATTTCTTTCTCTGTTAACATAAAAATAAGTAATTTTTTGGGGTTTTTAAACCTTGTGGATGTGCGACAATTTAGTCAGGGATTTTGTATTAACAAGTGTTGCAGTATTTTTATATATTTCTTTTAATTCTTACATCCCATGAACGAGATACTTTTAGGAAGAGAACAGAATTTAGTTTATTTCGGGAAGCGACCAACAGTTCAACCAACAGACAATATTGCTGATTTTGAAGATATTTCTACTTTTGTACTTAGTGTTTGTGAAGATTTACTTTCAATAAATGGTTTGGAAGAGCCGATTACAGAAACTGATGTGTCTGTTGTTCCTCCAGAAAGTTTCTTTCAGCAAGCATCAGAATATCAGGAAAGATGTGCTAAAGAACTTTATGATCTTCTGCCAGAAGAAGACAGGAGAATAATGAGTTTAGAGATGTTTGCAGCCAATGTATTTGAAAAGGGGGAGCCGTGGACACAAGGTGGGTTTTACAATCCTTTTGAAGATCGAGCTATAGTTTTAAATCAAGGTGCATTAGCGACTATGCCTTACTGCGTTTCGGGAATTGTTAGTTCTGTATTCGCTTCTGAAACTGGGATTAAAGGTGCAGAAGCCATTTTAGCAGGAGATATAAACGAAAAATTATCTGGCCAGGCCCCCGTTATCTTTAATTATTTGGTCTTCAATCTTTCTGGAGATAGAACTAATCCTAAATATCTTGAGGCGGTGGAAGGATTTAAAGAATCATATCAAGAGTTGGTTCCTTCAGTGAAGCAAAGCTACGACCAAGGTAGAGCAATACAAAATTTAGTTGATTTTACAAGAAGAATTCCAGTGCCAAGAAATTCATAATTTGATCTATAAATAACGCTAAATTCTTACAAATTATAGTCCAAATCCACATTTTTAGCTCCTTTTATCTGGAATAAAGCTGTTTTTTCAGAAACCTTTATAAACCCCCTCCAATCCAATTGACAAATCTAAAAATGTGTGCTCAAATAATATTGAGTATGAACGAGGTGATCTAAAAGTTATTGAAAGTTCTTACGAATTTTTTTAACATATAACTTTAAGACGACGGAAAAATTAGTTTTTCCAAAAATTCCAAAATTTCAGTCCATTATAAATGCGATCGGAACAATAAACAATCTTACTTCTATAAGATAAGCAACTTTTCACGTTGTATCAATTAAAGAATTGTTAACACAATTCCCGTTGATCCTGCGGGAGATTGCTGCTATGGGAATTCGACTAAGCCATGCAAGTCAGAGGGTCTCTTCGGAGGCACAGGCATAATGCTCAGTAACACGTCAATAATCTGCCCTTAAGTTCGGGATAGCCTTGGGAAACTGAGGGTAAAACCGGATAGGTAATCGATACTGGAATGTTCTTTTACCCAAAAGCAATGCTTAAGGATGAGTTGGCGGCTGATTAGGCTGTTGGTAGTGTAAAGGACTACCAAACCTACAATCAGTACGGGCCTTGAGAGAGGGAGCCCGGAGAAGGGTACTTAGACACTGACCCTAGCCCTACGGGGTGCAGCAGGCGCGAAACCTTTACACTGTACGGAAGTGCGATAAGGGAATTCCCAGTGCTCATGCTTTGCATGGGCTTTTGCCAAGAGTAAATATCTTGGCGAATAAGTGGTGGGTAAGACGGGTGCCAGCCGCCGCGGTAACACCTGCGCCACGAGTGGCAATCATGTTTATTGGGCCTAAAGCGTTCGTAGCCGGATCTATAAGTCTTGGGTGAAATCGTTGCGCTTAACAAAACGAATTGCTTGAGATACTGTGGGTCTTGGGACCGGGAGGCGTTAAGGGTATTTCTGAGGGAGCGGTAAAATGTTGTAATCTCAGGAGGACCACCTGTGGCGAAGGCGCTTAACGAGAACGGGTCCGACGGTGAGGAACGAAAGCTAGGGGAGCAAAACGGATTAGATACCCGAGTAGTCCTAGCCGTAAACGCTGTGTACTAGATGTTGCATATTTTTCGTGAATGTGCAGTGTCGGAGCGAAGGTATTAAGTACACCGCCTGGGGAGTACGGTCGCAAGGCTGAAACTTAAAGGAATTGGCGGGAGAGCACTACAAGGGGTGCGGCGTGCGGTTTAATCTAACTTTACGCAGAGAATCTCACCAGCAGCGACGGCAGAATGAAGATCAGATTGAATGTCTTATCTAACGAGCCGAGAGGTAGTGCATGGCCGCCGTCAGCTCGTGCCGTGAGGTGTCCTCTTAAGTGAGGTAACGAGCGAGACCCATGCCCATAATTGCCAGCGGGTTCTTTAGAACGACTGGGCACATTATGGGGACTGCTGTGGAAACGCAGAGGAAGGTATGGGCAACGGTAGGTCTGTATGCTCCGAATCTGCTGGGCTACACGCGCGCAACAATGGCGAGGACAATGGGATGCGACACCGAAAGGTGAAGCTAAACCTCCAAACCTCGTCCTAGTCTAGATTGAGGATTGTAATTCATCCTCATGACAACGGAATCCCTAGTAATCGGGTTTCATCACGACCCGGTGAATATGTCCCTGCTCTTTGCACACACCGCCCGTCAAACCAACCGAATTGGGTTTGGGTGAGATTTAGTTTTTAATTAAATCGAATCCAGATTCGGTGAGGTGGGTTAAGTCGTCACAAGGTAGCCGTAGGGGAACCTACGGCTGGATCACCTCCTTTTTTTTTTTTTTAATAATTTAAAAAAAGTTTTCATAACGTCGTTTTTAGATTACCGGGCCCATGGCTTAACGGTAGAGCGTCCGCCTTGCAAGCGGGAGGTTTCGGGTTCAAATCCCGATGGGTCCACTTTTCCGAAAGGAGATATGTTCCCAACATCCGTTAGGGTAAGGGTTCACTGGCCTTCATAAACTAGAGTTTATGGCGGTTTGGTTAGATATGATGGAGCGGATTACTATACTCTGTAGTAATTGACTGCGACATTTCACACATTACATCATGTTGATGAGCCATGTACAAAATTAGGATCTTAGGTATACTGCTAGATGGATGACTTGGTTCGAAACACCGATGAAGGACGTGACAAGCTACGATATGCTCCGGCGAGTCGAAAGTAGACTTTGAACCGGAGATTTCCGAATGAGACTTCTCTCTTTTAACCTCTTTATGAGGTGGGGAACGCAGGGAATTGAAGCGTCTTAGTACCTGCAGGAAAATAAATCAATTGAGATGCCGTAACTATCAGCGAGAGAAAGCGGCACAGTCCAAACTGAATCCGTTATAGTAATATAATGGAGATGTGGTGTATGGATTTTCCTTTTAGCCTTTTTTTTGACTTGAAGTTTTCTGGAAAGAAACACGATACAGGGTGATAGTCCCGTAAAGGAAAAAAAGAAGGTTTTGGGAATCTTCCAGAGTACTGCTCCTCGGAAATGGAGTGGGAATTTAGGGGACATTAACCTCTAAGACTAAATATGTTTCGAATCCGATAGCAAACAAGTACCGTGAGGGAAAGTTGAAAAGCACCCTTGACAGGGAGTTAAAAGTTCCTGAAATCTAGTAGTTATAGTGTGTTACGGCTCTTAGGAGTTGTAACGTGCGTTTTGAATAACGTGCCAGGGAGTGTATCTATGTGGCAAGGATAATCTGTAAAAGAGCATCCAAAGCGAAAGCAAGAATCCGCAGTTTACGAGGGATGAGGTATGAAAGTGCCTTTAGTCACATGGATACTACCTGAAACCGGGCGATCTATTCCTGAGCAAGGTGAAGCGTCTGTTAAAAGGCGTGGAGGCCTGAAGAAGTTCTACGTACAAGTGTTTTTCTGACTTGGGAATAGGGGTGAAAAGCCAATCGAGCTCGGCTATAGCAGGTTCCTACTGAAATTGACCTTAGTCAAGTCTCGGACGAGATCGTTGAGGTTGTAGAGCTACGGATAGGGGATTTAGGCGGAGAAATCTGTCGGTCTTTTGTCCAACTCCGAATGTCTCAACATTGTAGACTCTGGGAAACAGGGAGTCTTGGGGTAAACTTGACTTCCGAGAGGGGAACAACCCAGACTATGGTTAAGGCCCCTAAGTGTCAGCTAAGTGATAAAGGGTAAACGGTGTTCATGATCTTAGACAGCGAGGAGGTTGGCTTAGAAGCAGCCATCCTTTAAAAAGTGCGTAACAGCTTACTCGTTAAGGTCGTGAGCCCGGAAAATTGACGGGTCTAAGCTGACCGCCGATACCATAGATTATGAAAATAAGCGTAAGTAGGCGTACTTTTAGGGTAGAAGCTTTTTCGTGAGAAGAAGTGGACCTTGAAGTAATGAATATCCTGGTGGTAGTAGGATCTTAGCATGGTGAGAATCCATGTCATCGTAAGGGCAAGGGTTCCTTGGCAATGTTCGTCAGCCAAGGGTTAGTCGGTCCTAACCAATCTCGTAATTGAGTAATGGGAAAGGGAAAAAGATTAATATTTCTTTACTGACTTAGTATGTGCGGCAACGCAAGCATTGTTTCTGACTCTTTTGGATAGGCCAATATATCTTTTCTGATGTATTAACGAGAACATCTCTGAGGAGTATCGTAATGATGAGAATCAGAGTAAATCTCGGAATAGCAGGCATATTGTTTGTTTGGCTGATTCCTGGAGACCCTGAAAAGGGAACAATGAAAAATCTGAGTTAACCGTACCCAGAACCGGCACAGGTGCCCCTAGGTGAGAAGCCTAAGATGTGTGAGTTTAATCTAGGTTAGGGAATTCGGCAAATTAGTCCCGTATCTTTGGTATAAGGGATCCCTGGATTCGTATTCGCATGGATGCGATTTCAGGGTGCAATTACAAGGGGGGAACGACTGTTTAACAAAAACATAACATTCTGCAATGCTGCAAAGCTTAGTATAGAATGTGATATCTGCCCAGTGCCAGTACTTTAAGCTTCGGTTCAACGGGGTGAAGAGCTGGTAAACGGCGGGAGTAACTATAACTCTCTTAAGGTAGCGAAATGCCTTGTCGTTTGATTGACGGCCTGCATGAATGGTATAACGATTTCCCCACTGTCCCAACCTAGAGTCTCCCGAACACTCTTTCCTGGTGCAAAGGCCAGGGATTTCCAGTGGGAAGCGAAGACCCCGTGAAACTTTACTGTAGCCTGTCGCTGTGATGCGATTGTTGTTATATAGTGTAAGTGGGAGCTGTTTGAGGTTATCATCGTCAGAAGGTAACTTAGGCGCCAATGTAACACCACTTCTCAATTATTTCATCACTTACTCTCTATGAGAGGACACCGGTTGGTGGACAGTTTGGCTGGGGTGGCACGCTGTTGAAAAGATATCAATAGCGCCCAATGGTAGGCTCATCCGGTTTAGAAATCCGGAGTAGAGTGCAAGGGCAAAAGCCTGCCTAATTGATTTTCGAACATAAAGATACTCAAGCACGAAAGTGTGGCCTAGCGAACTCCCGTGCCTTCTTAATGAGGGCCGGGAATGACTGAAAAGTTACTCCGGGGATAACTGAGTTGTCGCGCCCGAGAGTTCATATCTGTTGTTCGTATTTGAACACGGAAGAATATATCGACGGCGCGGTTTGCTACTTCGATGTCGGCTCTTCCTATCCTGGCGGTGCAGAAGCTGCCAAGGGTGGGGGTGTTCACCCGTTAAAAGGGATCGTGAGCTGGGTTCAGAACGCTGTGAGGCAGTTTGTTTGATATCTACTGGAAATGTTTGGTGACTGATAGGAAGGACTTTTTAGTACGAGAGGAACGAAAGTTCGTTGCCTCTGGTCGACCGGTTATCTGATAAGGTATGCCGGGCAGCTACGCAATAAGCGATAAGTGCTGAAAGCATCTAAGCACGAAGCGTACCTAGAAAAGAGTCACCATAGGACATCGCAATAACAGCGGTTTGATAGAAGTGATGTGTAAGTACCAAGGCAACGAGGTATTCAGCATGCACTTACTAACGTCCATAAATCTTTTTATTAAGATAAGATCCGAAATTTTGTACATGGTTTTTCATATTTTTTCTTTTTTTTTTTTAAAAAGAAGTAGCGTAAGCTATTTAGTATGTTTAAACAATTTTATCATAAATATTTAAAGTAGCTTTAGCTATCAATTAATTTTAAAAAAATAAGAAAAAGAAATAATTTTTGTGTATGACTTATAATTCTTAGTTAGCACTTCAATTATTTTTTCTCATACATTTTTTCATCCATTTGGTGAGGTTTTTTACGTTAATCATTTGTCTTTCACTAAGGTCCGCAGTAACTGTTTCTAAATTAAAATTAACATTCTCACAGTAATGATTTGCAGCCTCGTAGAAAATTGCTTTTTTAATTCCTTTTTGATGCTCTTCTGAGAAAAATGGGAATGCTTCTTCAATAAAATTACAAATTTCTATTAATGGCTTAGTAAAATCTATTACTCTGTTGATTGCATTTTCTGTTTCTGTTCCCTTTAATCTTTCTGCGGTCTCCCAATCGGTGAGTGAAGCTTTCTCCCCTAAATACCAATTAGATAAATGTGTTGATAAATGGACATAACCTTGTTGATGTAATTCTGATAATCCTCGACTCATAGACTTGATAAAGTTTCTTACTAAACTAGCTACTTTCTCATTGGCATGGAACCAATTTTCTTCATTATTCACAATAGTTACTAATTCTTCCCAAAATCTTTTTCGACCTATTTTTGGTACGGAGAAAACTAAAAAACCAAAATCACCATTCTCATCTTTTAATTCTTCATTGATAAATCTTCCATATGCTTCAATTGGAGGGACCACTAATTGGGTTAAACCTAATTGGGAAACTAACCTTGTTTGTCTTACTTTTTCTATTAATGTCTCTTGTGTGTATGTTCCTAGGGGGGAGTAATTATCAAATTCATCCACTATTTCTTCTCCTTTAGCGTAACTGAACCCAATAATTTTTCCTGGAAGACCATCTATGAAGTTTTCTTTAGATGGCGGGTAAAATGTTTCTTCTTCAACATCTGCATCACCATTTTCTTTAACTGATAATTTACGATAACCTATTCCACTTACTAACAATGCTTCTAATTTTTGATCTTGAATTGTTATTGGTTTTTTTCTTGGAATTAATATACCTCTTCCTCCTTCATAACTCACTTGTTCTGTATTGGGATCTTTATCCCAAGAAGCCAGTTTTAGAACTTTTTGAACATCATTTTGTGTTAATGTGGATTCTGGAAGAATTTCTAATTGAACCTGATATCTGCCTTGAAATGTTTTTATTCGTACATTTTCGTATAATATCTGTAAATCTGGCAATTTAGTTTTTTTAAACTTAAAAGTATATAATTATTTATGTGATAAAACAAAATAAATAAAATAAAGAATTATTCTTCAGATTCTTTCTTCTCTCTGAACTTTCTAGCGTTTTCTGCATTAACAAAGCGGTACATTTTTCCATCAATTTCAGTTTCTATAACATCCTCGACATCCATTAATGGTTCTCCTGTTAATGCATCCTTGCCAAGCTGACCAGAAGCATTTGCTCCTTCCATAAACCCTTCTTCTTCAGGAGAAATTTCTCCATCTTCTACTAGTTTTTCTCGACCTTCTTCAGAATAAACATCTTCATTCTTTTCTCCTTGTTCCATTTCATCAGAAATTTGCTCTTCAGTTTTCTCTGGAATTATTCCTTGCTCTTCAGCAGGAAAATCTTTATCATCTTCAGGAATTCTCTTTTTTGGTTTTTCATTATTTTCTTCAGACATTTTATTATCACCTTTTTATTTTGATACATCCTATTAAAAGAAACAGCTTTAAAAGAATTATGGTACTACAAGTAAGTTCTCAATAGAAATATAACTGTTCCCGCTACTAAAGGGACTATAATATTGTCATCTAGGGTTTTATCGTTAAGGTCAATTTTAACAACTTCAAACATCATCGCAGCAAAACTTCCAATTATTGCTTCTGGAATTGGAATAAATAACATTGCTCCTAATGCTCCTGCTACTGTTCCTGCTAAAGTTCCTTCCAATAACTTTTTTCCATCTCCATTGAAGATGTTTCTTATCTTTCCAATAGATGCTCCGTAAAGATGGGACACAGAATCTCCCAAAGCCAGGATTAATATTGCTGCTAATGCTATATCTTTTTCAAAAAGCTGCATTACCAATAAAACTCCAACAAAATAAAAGATTAATCCTTTTCCAGGAAAGTTTTTCTTTTCTTCATCTCGTTCATAATGTTTTAAGAACCAGCCAAATATTGGGAAATTGTCTACTCTTTTACAAATGAAACTGATTAATACTCCAATAATTATTCCTAAGAAAACTGCTAAAGGTGAAAGGATATCAAAATAGTACATTATTGCAAGTAATACACCAATAAGTGCGTGCATTATTTGCCTACCAACTTCCGCTCTATTCATCATAAATCCCTCATATCTGGGCTGATTTAAAAGAGTTATGGATGATTAATTAAACTTAACCTGGGAAACTTTTAAATAAACAATTAAGAATTTCATATTACAATGAAAGATATCAAAATTGGACCACCTGAATGTGTTAAAAAGATTTCAGAGAATGTATGGGAATTACCTACTTCTTACAAAGAAGGAATGTTAGTTCCTGGAAGAATTTACGCTAATGAATTATTAATAAAATCTATGGATCAAGGTGTGTTTGATCAGTTATCTAATGTAGCAACCTTACCGGGAATTCAAAAGTATGCGTGTTGCATGGCAGACGGTCATTGGGGATACGGTTTCCCAATAGGTGGAGTGGCTGCATTTGATCCAGAACAAGGTGGAATCATTTCTCCAGGTGGAGTAGGATTTGACATAAATTGTGGTGTTCGTTTAGTTACAACTAACTTAACAGTTGATCAAGTTAAACCAAAAATTAAACAATTAGTTGATACTCTTTTCAATAAAGTTCCTGCTGGTGTAGGTTGTAAGGGATTTGTAAAGATAACTAAAGAACAATTTAAAGAAATTATAGTTCAAGGTTCTAAATGGTGTTTAGATAACGGTTACGCTACTCAAGATGATGTTGAAAGTACTGAAAGTTTTGGTTGCTTACCTGGTGCAGATGCAAAAGATGTTTCTGAAAAAGCAATTAAACGTGGATTTGATCAAATTGGAACTTTAGGTAGTGGAAATCACTTCTTAGAAATTCAAGTTGTTGAGGACGGAAATATCTTTGATAAGGAAGCAGCTGAAATTATGGGTATTAACAAAGTCGGACAAGTTTGTTTAATGATACATTGTGGTTCACGCGGATTTGGACATCAAGTTGCTACTGATTATATGCGACAATTTTTAGAAGTTATGCCAAAGTATGGCATTAAAGTATCAGATAGAGAGTTGGCTTGCGCTCCAATGAACTCTGAAGATGGTAATGCCTACTATTCAGCAATGGCTTGTGCGGCAAATATGGCATTTGTTAACAGACAAGTTATTATGCACAGAGTTAGGGAAGTTTTTAGGGAAGTGTTTGGACCAGAAACTGAAATCAAACTAGTTTACGATGTTTGTCATAATATTGCTAAGTTAGAAAAGCATGTTGTTGATGGTAAAGAGAAAGAGTTAATTGTACATCGTAAAGGTGCTACTCGAGCATTTGGTCCTTCTCGGTCTGATGATATTCCTAAGAAATATGCTTCTATTGGTCAACCTGTAATTGTTCCTGGAAGTATGGAAACTGGATCTTATTTGCTTACTGGAAGTGATAAAGCCGATCAAGAAACATTTGCTTCTACTGCACATGGTGCTGGAAGAGTAATGAGTAGATCTGCAGCAATCAAGAAGTTTGATGGTGTTCAGTTGCAAGAAAGTATGTTGAAGAACGGTATTTATGTCCATGGCGTTAGTATGAAAGGACTAGCTGAAGAAGCGGGCGGTGCTTACAAAGACATAGAAAGCGTTGCCCAATCTTTACACGATATTGGCATTACTAAAAAAGTTGTTAAGTTTATACCTATTGGAAATGTTAAAGGATAATTCTTTGATTTCACTTTTTTATTTTATTTATTTTTTTAGATATGATTCTGCATCTTTAAGAAACTGATTCTCAAGATATTCTCTGTCTTCTGCTTTTAGTTCAAAATCTAAAGCACCAACATTTTCTTCAATGTTCTTCTGTGATACAGATGTAAATGCTGCAATTACATTCTCTTGAGTTAAAACCCAATTTAATACTATTTGCGTGGTAGTTTTTTTATATTTTTCAAAAATCATCTTTAATTTAGGTATCTCCAAACCTCCAATTAACACTTGTTTCTTAGTTACTGGATGTTTCATCATTATTGGCCTGTATGCTGTTAAAAACATGTTATTCTCTTTACAATATTGAAGGATTTCTGAAGTTGGACCTCCTCTTTTAGCTTGTCCTCTGGCAAGAACATTATATTCCACTTGATTTGTGAGTAATGGATACTTTGAATACTTTTGCGCTTCTTTCATTTGTTCTACAGAAAAGTTAGACACTCCTATATGTTTTATTTTTCCTGAATCAACAAGTTCGCACATTGCAGACATTGTTTCTGATAATGGAACTGCTGGATCAGAAGAGCTTGGCCAATGAACAAGGTAAAGGTCAAGATAATCAATTCCTAATCTTTGAAGGCTTCCATCAATTGCTTTGTGAATAGAATCACGCCCAAGATGAGAACCCATAACTTTACTAGTAATAAAAAGAGAATTTCTTTCAATATCTTTAATTGCTTCTTTAATTATCTCTTCAGATTTTCCCCTGCCATAAAGTTCAGCAGTATCAATATGCGTTATCCCTAATTTGATTGCATAACGAATAGAATCAATACAAGATTGTTTATCCTCAATTGTTTTAGGTCCTTCTTTTTCATTCCAAAGACTGGTCCATGAACCAATACATAAAACTGGTAATTTTACTCCTTGCAATGTTTTGTATTTCATCAACACCATTATTGTATTTTCCCTTCCAATTGTTTAACTAATCCACATTTGCCGCACTTCATTCTGTAAACTGAATCTTCATCTGAATAGAATGGTTGGATGTCAATTAGTTCTGCTTTATCATGTCCACACTTTTCACAAACATGGTTATGGACTGCTAATGGATTAACTTCATCTCCAACTGTTATTTTCTTTTCTTGATTCTTGTTTTTTGTTGTAACAGTTTCAGAACTAGTTTGCATTTCTGGTTGTGGATGTCCGTTCGGACAAGCCATCCACTTTCCATACTCAGTTGTTTTCGGTTGCAGTATTGTACCACAGGTTTTACAAAACATATTTACTAAAAACGGGCATTTTTTATAATTGTTACGCACAGAAATATATATAAACAATTACTTCTTACTTAACTTAACTTAACTTAACTTAACTAAAAATGAGGTAATAGAAAATTAAGATTTTCTGGCGCCTCTCATAAAAATTCGAGGTGTATTAAATGAAAAAGATTATTTTATTATGTTTATTAGTGATTGGATTGCTGTTAGTTGGATGCGGGACTGAAGTTCCAAGTGAAGGAGATTTAGAAACTCCTCCTATTATTGAAGATCAATTAACTGAAGATCAACAAGCAGATCTTGTAATGGCTGGGGCTTCTGAAGAATCTGGTGCGATAGCCGGACAAGCAGTAACACAAAGCTATTATAACTGTAAGGAAGAAGGTGATAATGTTATTTATGATGCTAGTTGGAAACAAGGGATGAAATCACCCAAAGTGTCCTGTAATGCAGCTAAAAATAAGGTATATCTCCGATCTTGCGCTGAAGGGGGATTTTTAGACATCACTTTAATTTATAATTGTGATTGTAGTAATGTTGATGCATGCCTTTCTGGTACTGCTCCAACAGTTAACACTTGTACTCTAACTACAGGAGGCGTTAGCTTGAGTTACAGCGATGGAAGTACTGAAGAAAAAGTTAATTTTTGTTTAAGAGGTAAAGTTCAAGAATTTTCTTGTGATGAAAGTGCATCATTAAAATTTAAGGTTCAATCAACTTTTTGTGGAAGTGGTAATGTTTGTTCTGCCGGAGTTTGTACAGAACCTAATGTAGTAACTGTTTCATTATTATCTGCTCAAATGTTGGAACTTAATGCTGGAGATTTCCCTCTTTACGGAGGATATATTCTCGTTGATGAACAAAAAATTAGTAATATCTGTCCTAGTACTTGGTGTGATAAAAACACTCCTTTCACAGTTAGTCTTCCTCAAGAACTTTCTGAAGGAGAACATGAAGTTGAAGTTTGGACAAAATATCAAGGATGGGGTTTTACTTCTTTTGAAGTAGAAGTTTTGGCTGCAGAGTCATTTTGTTATTACTTAAATTCTAATGGTGAACAAATGCCTGCTAATACGACATATACGGACTTTCCATCTATGGGCTACGATCAACTTAGAGAATATGGTGGAATTGTTACAGAATCTAATGAAATTCTTGTAGGATGTAAAGATGTTATGGCTGGGCCTTCTGAATTAATTGAACTACAAATGCCCGTTTGTCTTTTGAATGATAATCCCAGTTATATGGATGAAAATCCCGAAGTTAACCCTGAGCATTTCGTTAGTGGCGTAGGCAATTCAGGTGGGGTAATGACTAAACCTTGTTACGGTGGAAAAGTTTGTGAAGAGGGTGCTTGTGTATCAGAATTTGAGCCAATTACAGTAGAAGATGTTCAAGCAGAAGGAGAAGTTGAAGTTTTTGTTGGAGAGGGAGTAGTAAATGTAAGTGTTGATGGAAAACTAATTGTTTCTTTTGATGATGATCAGAAAGTTACTGGTGTTCAAATTGAAGATAATAAAGTTTTGGTTATTGAAGAAACACCTGGTGCTGGAGAAGTTATTAAAGACGTTTATCCTCTTATAACCAATAACAATGCTGGGGCTTACCTTTGTCCATATGCAAAGAACATGGCAGAAATTAATCCTGATTGTTCTGGAAAGATTACAGACTACCAAATTAAGAATGGCCAGTATGCTTTTATCCAAAAGTCTGGTGGTGGAGCTGGAGAGGTTGAAGCACCAGAATTGTCGTCATTTTGTTATTATATGAACCAACTTGGGGAACAAAAATCAGCAGGATGGGATTATTATGATTTCAATACCCATAAACCTTACCAAGGAGTTGTTACTGAAGACGGTCCTGTAGATAATTCTTGTGAAGAGGGTGTTAATACAAGACAAAGGTGTAGCGATTCTTATCCTTACACGAGTGGTGGGAATGTTGAATTGGGTGATCCTTTTTACAAAGCATGTGGTAATGGTTGTAATCCGGATACAAACTCTTGTTGTGAAATTACTGGGGGAGTGATTATCACTTGTGATGGTAATAATAGAATAAATTCATCAAATACTAATTGTGGCCCTAAAACCCATACTATTAGTTGTGATGACTATGGACCAGAGAATGAAGATTACACTTGTTACACCCCTCCAGAAAATGCAGTTTCATATTGGAAAACGGATTGTATTAAATGTGGTGTTAAGATTTGTGAAAATGCAAACGGTTACCAAAAATATAGTTTCATGGGATGTTATAACGACTGGATAGAAGTAGGAGAGATTACTGGACCTGGTTGTTAAGTAAACTTTTTTCTTTTTTCTTTTTTTCATTATATAATGAACACAATGTTTTAAAAGTAAAATTGTTCTAATAATAACCAAATGAACAATTCAATGAAGATTTTTAGAGTATTTGGTATAGATATTAAGCTACACTTTACTTGGTGGTTCGTATTTGCACTAATCGCTTGGAGTTTATCTTCAGCATTCTTTCCGCATTATTTTCCAGATCAAACTCAAACGATGTATTGGTCAATGGGAATTACTGCTTCATTATTACTATTTGTTTCAGTATTGTTACACGAGTTATCTCATTCTTTAGTTGCTAGAGCTAAGAATATTAAAGTTGAATCAATCACTTTATTCTTCTTTGGTGGTGTGGCGGGAATTACTAAAGAAGACATGAAACCAAGTTCAGAATTCTTAATGGCAATTGCAGGACCATTGTTCTCCTTAGTATTGGCGGGAATATTTTTTGTTATTTGGAAAATTAATGGAAATGTTTTCTGGACAGCAATAACTTATTATCTATGGCAATTAAACTTAATTTTAGCACTTTTTAACTTAGTCCCAGCATTTCCTTTGGATGGGGGAAGGGCTTTCAGAGCAATCTTACGAGCTTATTTTAAAGATTTAAAGAAGGCTACTAGAATTGCAGTTATAGGTGGAAAATTATTTGCTGGTTTCTTATTTTTTATGGGGATATTAGCATTGGTCTCTGGTGTGGGAACTGGTCTTTGGTTCATTTTCCTAGGTGGATTCTTGTATTTCATTGCTGGTGCAAGTTATGATCAAGTTATAATTAAAGAAACACTTAGTACAATAAAAGTTAAAGAATTAATGAACAAAAAACCTAAGATAGTTGATCCAGGTATGCAATTCTCTGACTTTGTTCAAAAGTATGAGAACTCAGAAGAGGATGTTTTTGTTGTTCGTGATAAAGATTTTTCCGGAACATTAAATCTAGAAAAGATTGAGAAAATGCCAATTAAAATGCAACAGATGGTTAAGTTAAAGCAGATTGCTATGCCTTTTCATCAAATTAAAACTTTGAAGAAAGATGATAATGCTTATACTGCTTTTAGGAAAATTGCTCAACAAGGTGTAGAGTTACTTCCAGTAATGAACAAAGATAAATTATCTGGTTTACTTACAAGGAAAAAACTAATGCACCGATTAGTCTGGGAATTAAAGTTTGGTGGTGTTAATAAGCTTAGTAAGAAGTTTGAGAAAGTTCTTAAGAAAAAAAGACGGCGAAGAAGAAATAAGTGAAGTTAGTTCCTATTTTTTCTCCATTTTTGTTTAACCTATTTATTCAAAGTGCCGCATAATTGTAATAAATATAACGTTTAGGGGCGATTTTCTTAATTTGCACAATAAATTGAGGGTAACTACTAAATACTATCTTGACTTTTCTAAATTAAAATGAAACAATATAAGATTAAAAAATTGTACTTTGAATTCTGTTTTTTTTAGTTGTTTCGCTAAAATAAGTTTCTAAATAAGTTTGGGCTGAAAACCTGACAAAAACATGGAAATGAAAACTTAGCATTCTGGATAAAAAATGTATCTTAGGGATACTCTGAAAATGATAATGTGTCTAACGGACAATCATAAAAATGATAAATTTAGTTTGGACAATAAACAAGGAGGAATAAAATGATATTAATAATGACAATTTGTACTTTGGCAATAGTAGCTTTACTGACAAGTCAGTTTTACTCGCCAAGTATGGCAATCCAAGTTTACAAGGGTCAGATTGAACCTCAACTTAGAGAAAAAATTAAGAGAGAAGATATAAGTGATCTTTTAACAGCAGAGGATCATAAAGATTTGGACGGAATCTCGCACTTAAAGTTGGAAGAGATCTACGACTTGCGACAAAGGATTAGCAGCTATGTTGAACTGAAAAAAGCTGAGAGATAAGTCAGTGATTTTCTTTTTTTTATTTTTCTCTCTTTATTCTTCTACGAACCCATTCAATAATACAAGGGACTAAATAGAATTGGAATATTATTGTCATTACTGCTAGAACATATAGCAAGACAGTGTAACCAATAGGGAAATTTTGTGATATTTTGTTTATAATGGCAAAAGGCCAGATCCCAAAGAATATTATAGCCATAGTGAGGTAACTTGTGCCTCCACCACTTCTAACAAAGCCTACAATTAAACTGTAAATAAAAACAAATACCCCTATTGTTAGAGTAGAGAAAAATTTTTTCCAAGTAAAATGAAGAAATTTTTGGTTCTCTTCTTTAGTTTTCATATTCTTGACAACATAAATTATGAATGATACAATTATGGCCCAGATGAATACATATATAGTTCCTAACAAAAAGTTCAATGCAGTTAGTTTTAATATTGTGGTGGATGTGGGATCAGGATAGCCTAATAAGGAATAAACAAATTTGTATGAAGGGAAAAAGAAAAACAATATGTTGCTGCTTAAACGTCCCAGTTGTGGTAAAAATCCTATACCTGTAAAAATTGTTGAAATCACTAAACTAATTATGAGGTCAATCTTAAATATTTGGAACAACTTTGTTTTAACATTTGCTTCTGCCATTGAATTAACCATATCTTTTTAATTTATAATTCTTTCTCTTCTCTCCCTTTCTTAAATAACCAAATATATATAAATGATTAAATATTAACTTTACTTAAAAATTGAGGTTGATGTAAATGAAAAAGATAATTGTTTTCTTAAGTTTATTAATAATTGCAATGTTTTTAGTTGGATGTGGCGAAATCACGGCTGATGGTGACGATGCTTCAAGCCCTCCCTCTCTACCAGAAGATGTAGAAGAAACAGAAGAATCTTTTACTGATGATTTGCCAAAGGGAGATTTACAGCCCCCAACATTACCGGAGGAGTAAAAGATGAAAAGAATAGTATTTCTACTAATATCATTAGCCACACTATTAAGTCTAACTATTTTTGCTTCTGCGGCATTAACAAATATTAATCCACAGCATAGTAAATTGCTAAACTCTGGAAATAATGTTTGTGAATATTATCAAAATGAGTTTTCGGTAGGAGAGCAAGATACAATCACCATAAATGGAGCAACCATGAATTTGGAATATTTTGGAGATAAAAATTGGAAGATAAATGATTATGAAGGAAAATTACAAAATCATCAATACTTCACTTCAAATCAGAACTCAAAGATAATGGGTGTGAGATTTGATTTTAGTTTTATGGATCAATATCAACCGGAAGGTAATCTTGGCTTAACTGAACAAGATTATTATCCATGGGATTGTCAAGGATTTAGTAAGGATAGAGGCTTAATATCAGAAATAAGAATTCAGGAAGGGTGGAATTTAATTCCCTTCGATGTTTCTTTAAAAGATTGTTATTATGCCTTAAAAGGTGAACTTTGTAAAGATGATATTCTGGCAAGTTATTATTATATTTCAACATTGAATAAATATTACACAGAAAAAGAATTAGAGGAAGAAATTGATAGTAATCCTGTTTTAAATAATTACTTTAACAACAATGGACTTATTCTGCAAGAATCATCTAAATGGATTTATGTACTGCCTAGTGCTGGAAATAAAAAAGTGATTGGACGTTTTGGTTCCCGTATCCCTTACCGTAACAAATATTTAGGAGATGGCTTATTTAAACTAAATAGCGGGTGGAACTTTCTAATTGTCGATGCTTTTATGGTTTATGATGATGATTGGCAAGAAAATCCCGTTAGTATGGACGACATTGCGGGAAGTTGTAATGTGAAAAAAGTCTATCTTTGGGACATTCTTAATCATCAATGGAAACAGATTAATGGAGAATTTGATAACACTATGATCGGTTCTGGTATTGTTGTTAAAGTAACTGATGATTGCACTTTAGGATATGGTGGAAGTAACATTCCCCCATCTCTACCAAATTAATTTTCTTTTTTTCTTTTTTAGTAACTTTTATTAATGATTAAATATTAACTTTACTTAATTTAAAACTGAGGTGTATTAAATGAAAAAGATAATTGTTCTAATGATGGTGTTTGTTTTAATAAGTTCTATGTTTGTTGTTGCTGAAGATGTTCCTGAAGTGAAAGATTGTTCTGGCTTCTGGGGATCTGTAGATTGTTTCCTGTTTGGTAATTCTATTACTGGTATGGCTTCGAGAGAAACCGCTGAAGAAACTGCAGCTCGAGAAGAAGCTGAAGAAGAAGCAGCTAGAGAAGAAGCAGAAGAAACTGCTCGTGAAGAAGCAGAAGCTGAAGAAGAAGAGGTAGTTGAAGAAGATACCACTCGAGAAGAAGAGATTGTTGAAGAACTTGTTGAATGTACTGATGCAGATGGAAAAGATTATTATAAGAAAAGTCGTATTATTGTAACTCCTAAGGCTCAAGACACTTTTGATGACTTGAACTTAAAAGATGAATTAAAAGACACTTGTTATGATTTTAATACTGGGACTGAATATTTAATTGAAAGAACTTGTAATGGAGATCAACCTAGTTATATTCAGAAAAATTGTGCTGAACTAGGTAATTATGAATGTGATAATGGCGCTTGTGTAGAAATTGAAGAAGAAGTTGCAAGTAGTGAGTTTGAATGTATTGGTAGTAAAGATGGTGATGATCATTTTGCTAAAGGATCAATAAGTATTCCTAACTTTCAAGATGTTCCAGATATAGAAGAACTATTTGGGGATCATTGTGAGGGAGTAAATGCAATCTGGGAAATGGAATGTGGTCCTATAATTACAAAGAATGGTGAGTTTTCTGCGGAAGGAATTACTTACAAATACAAAGGGGCAGATAAAGCAACTGATTCAACACCAAAAGCAAAATTTGAAGTTGTTGGTAGTGGTGAGGTTCTTGAACGCCCAATACAATTTATTGAAGAATATGGTTTTGCTCTTGTGGGCATAAAACATGAGAAAAAGGAGTTTGCGTTAATTAATACTGGTGACATTAATGAAGACGATTTTGATTTGATGTTAATCGGAGAAGAATTTGATTGTGAAAATTATGATGATATGCTTTGTGATGACGGGATATGTGTTGACCATGAACTTTCTTGTGAAAATAGTGGGTTGGTCTTAAATGCATATGATGATTTTGTCACTGAATGGAATACTGGTTATTTTCATTATGAGGGAGCAGATAGTGTTAATGATCCCTCACCAAAAGCAATCATTAATCCTCCAGGAAGTGATGCATTTGAACGTTCAGTTGAATATGATGGTACTAAAGCAAAGTTTAATTTCAAGTGGGAAGGAGAAACTTATAATTTTGTAAGTTCTTCAGACCCAACTAAAGATAATTGGGATATTGAGTTTGTTTGTGAATCTGAAGAAGTTGTTGAAGATCTTGAGTGTGATAATATTTACCAAAAACATGACAAATTTAAAATTGGGAGTGAAGAGTTTAAGTATAAAGAGTCTGACAAATTAAGCAATCCTGATCCAGGGATTAGGTTCAAGACAAAATCTAAAGCACAAAAAACTTTACATACAGAATATTCCGTTAATGAAAATGGAGAATTTCATTTTAATTTTGAAGGAAAGACTTACAACTTTGTGAGTGCTTCAGATACTAGCAAAGATGATTGGGATATTCAATACGTTTGTGGTGATGATGACGAAGAAGAAATCGAACTAGAGATTGTTGAAGAAGCTGAATCTGAAGAAGAAGTAGAAGAAATTGAATACCAAAACGGAGTCTGTAACGGGTGTGAAAAGGTTGATAAATGTTATCCTTACGGAACAAGAATCTCTGAAGAGTTCTGTGGTTTAAGTAGTGAGTGGGACGATCAGAAACCTTTAGAAGAAGATTGTGATAACAATTACGAATGTTCTAGTAACCAATGTACTAACGGAGTTTGTTCAGATCTTGCTGCTCAGTTAGAAGAAGCTGAAGGTTTAATTCAACAGCTATTAGATTACTTGAAACAACTGTTTGGTTTTGAAATTGAAGAAGAAGGACATCCTTACATCATTGAAGAAGACTTCGGAGTTGTAGACTATGCTGAAATAGAATATCATAATTATGTTAAGGGTATTGAAGGTTATTCTGGGGAGTCTTATGCGGGTGAGTATAGTGATGAATTTTTTGCTTTAGTAGAAGTATATGATCAAGAAATTTCTTTAGGTAAATATGTTGATTTACTTAAGACTATGGACCAGGGCGAAGGTTGGGACACCGAGAAGGAAGGTGGTGTGTATTTGTATTGTACTAATGGAAATTTCGATAGATTTGTTTGTAGTTGGGTTTCGAACAATCTTCTAGTTGCTGTTGCAATAGATGATGGCTTCCAAGAAATAGAAGAAAGTGATGGTTTGTTTGATGCTTTTGAGGATATGGTTATTGCTTACGTAGAAAAACATCCTTCGACAATAACAGAACCAATACAAGAATCTGACGGTTTTGGTGGAGGAGGAGAAAGTTTGAATGAATTAGTTTGTGATGATATTGTTATCATTAAACATAAAGAACAGTTTACAACTCCTGATGGAGATGTTTTTGAGTACAACAGTGCTAATAAGACAGGTCCCAATAACATGGGGGAGAATAATCCTAAAGTTAATATTGGTAATTTACAAACAGGAGAAACACTAGATTATCCTATTCAAGTAATTGGAAAAGTGGGTTTTATTTTTGAGTATAAAGGCAAGACCTACAACTTTGTAAATGCTTCTAAGGCGTATAAAAATGATTTTGATTTGATGTATGTTTGTGATGAAGTACTTGGGGAAGACACTTGTGACGGCGTAGATAATGATGGAGACGGTTGGGTTGATAAAACAGTTGTTACTGTCGATGGAACGGTTGTTCTTAATGAATCAGAATATAATAATTACGCTAATCAGGGAATACATATGATAGTGACTGCTGATTGTACAACTGATGACAATTGTGGTGGCTTTGAGCAAGCTTGTGGTATCAATTCATATTGCCTTGTAGATTCTGAGAGTACTAATGGGGCCAACTGTGTTTGTGATAATGGCTGGAAGAACTGTCAAGATAACGATGGTAGTTTAGCTTGTGATAATTACATTGCGACAGATTCCAATAATTGTGGTGCTTGTGGAGTGGTTTGTGGATCTGGTGAATGTGTAAACGGTGCTTGTGTTGAATAAACATCTTTTTTTTCTTTTCTTTTTTAACAACATTTATTAACTAGTTTTGCAATAATGGACTTATGATTAAAGAAGAAGTTATCAATCAAATTAAAGAATTAACTAACTGTAAGTTTTTAGAAGTTGTTCTTAGAGGAAATTCTGCAATAACTGTTTGCATGTCTTTAGTTAAAAAGAAATTATTAATCCCAGAAGAAGGTGGTTGGATACATTATAAACGAGCACCACAAGATGCTAAGTTAGAATTTGAACTAGTAAAATGTAATTTAGCAAAGATTGATTTAGAAGATCTAGAACAAAAAACAAAGAAGGCAGATGTTTTTCTTTATGAAAATCCTGGTGGTTATTTCGCAGAAGAACCAATTGAAGAGATTTACAAGATTTGTAAAGCTAACGATTGTTTAGTTATATTAGACATTTCTGGAAGTATTGGTACTAAGTATGCAGACACTAAAAATGCTGATGTTATCATTGGAAGTTTTGGGAGATGGAAACCTATTAACGCAGAAGCTGGTGGTTTTGTTGCAAGTAATAATGAAGAATTGTGGCAAGACTTATCAAAACATTTACATCCTTTTGAAGATGAAGTTGATCTGGAAAAAATTAAACAAAGAATTCTTAATCTGGAGAAACGTTTACAATTTTTATTAGAGATGAAGAAAAAAGTTATTGAAGACCTTTCTGATATGCAGATAGTGCATCGAAATGATTATGGGTTAGTTGTAATTGTTAAGTATTCTACTGAAGAAGAAATGAAAAAGATTATAAACTACTGTGATAATAATAAATTGCCTTATACTGAATGTCCACGTTACATTCGGTTAAACCAGAAGGCAATTTCAATAGAAATAAAGAAATTATGAGGAAATATAAAATGGCTTTAACTATACCAGCATCAATGGATGAATGTTTATACTTTACTAATCGAAATAATGAAGATATACAACTTCTTGCTTGGGTTTACAGAAAAGAATGTCCTAAGTGTAAAAAAGCTAAGATGGGAAAACCAGTAGATCCTAAGACCGGTAGGCCAAAGTCAAGATCTTTAGAATATATCTGTCCAGAATGTGGTTATAGTGAGCCAAAAGCAGAACATGAAGAATCTTTAACCTTAGAGGCTAAGTATACCTGTCCTAGTTGTAACAAAGAGGGAGAATCTACCTGCGTTTACAAAAGAAAGAAGTATAAAGGTGTAGATAGTTACATTATTGAATGTCAACATTGTGGTGAGAAAATTCCTGTTACTAAAAAATTGAAGAAGATTAAGAAGAAGAAATAGTTAATTTTATTTTTAATTTTTGATTTACTTTTTCTATAATTTCTTGTTTAGCTTTTTCTAAATCTATTTTTTCTAACTTTGATTTTAATTCTTCCACTTTTTTTTGTAATGAAATTAACTTTTCATTTTCAGAATTGATATTCTTGTTAGTTTCTTCAATCTTAAGAACAATCTCTGCATCTTCAACTTTCTTAAGCAACTCAGTTCTTTCTGTTTTTAACTTTTCTCCCAATTCTTTTAATTCTTCTAAATAACCGGAATCGCTTTTCTTAATTAATTCTAAAAAGTTATTTTTCTGTTTGTCTTCAAATTGTATTGTATTTTCTTGTAGCGCTTTCTTTAATCCTTGTAATGATTGTTTTATTTCTAACTCTGAATCTTGCCAAAAAGATTTTAACCCATTATTAACGTAAGCTTGAATTACTTTGTTGTCAAGGGCAATTCGTTCATATTTTCTTAATGGCTTGTTTAGTTTTGAGAAATATGAAAAAACATTATTGTCATTATCTTTAATTTTCTTTTCAATTTCTCCCACTCCATCTTCAACTTTTTGATAATCTTTGTACTCTTGACTTTCTTTGAGTTTTTCTTTTTCTTCTTTTCTTTTCTTTAATGAACCCTTAATTTCCTTTTCTTTCTCTTCTCTTTCTTCTACTTCTTTGGAAAAATCTTTTTGTTTTGTAATGTCATGGTTTAAATCTTTGATGAGTTCTTTAATCCTGGTTAGTTCTTCAATATGAAACTCTTTAATCTGCTTTTCAAAACCCTTTACTACCGTATTTAATTCCGCAGTTTTCTTAAACATTTTTTCAACAGGGTCAAAGAATAAATGTTGGGCAGCTTGATAACTTTTTGCAGTCTTTTTTGCTAATAACTCAATCTTTTTATCTAAGTCTTTAGTATACTCAATAACCTCTTGATACTCAGACAAGGTTTCTAACTTTTCTTTTTGCAATATTGTTAAGTTCTCTTCAAATCTTTCAATTTCTCTAGAATAATTATCTCTGTGTCCTGAAACAATATTTTTAACTCTCTCTTCAACATTTTTATTGTCTTTAGAAACTTCTGCTTCATTTAAATTCTTAATCAGTTCTGGAAGTTGTTCTTTAATTTCTTTAATTCTGGCAAAATAATTTATTGTTTGTTCATTAAATCCAATCTTGGAAATTTTATCTTCAAACCAATTATTTAGCTTGCTTAACTCTACTTCTTCTATTTCAGGTTCTTTTTCCGAGATAAACAAACTTTTCAAAAACTTAAACATACTTTTCCAGATGAATCGGTTTATTTAAATATTTCTAGTTTTAATAGTCATTCTACTGCCTATCTTTTAGACTATAAAAATGCTTAAATAGTTTATCTTCTGCACCAATTATATGGTTAACTCCCTTTTGCAAGACTCTCTGAAGCTGGATATGAATATAGTATACCTGATTAAAGATGATTTGGCTAAAATAAACCAAAAATTACAAGGTTTAGACTCGGCTAGTCCCGAATATATTGTAAGACTTTTTTATCTTGATTCCTTTACAAGTAATGTCAAACCGGAAATTCCAGTACTCTCAGAGAGATATTATGGAAAGATTAGGGGAGTATTACAACGGAGTTTAGACCAAGGGAGATTTAGTCCTCAAGATGCTTACTTTCTTAAGAGGGTTGGCTGTCCTTATTTTTCCAATATTGAAGTGCCTGAATTAATGAAGGCGATAGTGGAAAGTGAGTAATTCTCTTGATGAGTCGTAATATTTATATAATCCTTCTTTCAGCTTTAGCATATGAAAAAAGAAAGTAAGAAAGAAAGCAAGAAAGAAAACGATAAAATAATCGTAACTGCGGCCTTGCCTTATGCTAATGGGCAGATCCATATAGGTCATTTGCTGGAATACATACAAGCAGACATATTTGCACGATTCTTAAAATCTATTGGTAAAGAAACACTTTATATCTGTGCTTCAGATATGCACGGAACCCCTGTGGAGATTAAAGCCCGGGAAGCAGGAGAAGATCCTGAAAAATTTGCACTTAAAGTTTGGAAAGAACATAAAAAAGATTTTGCTTCTTTCTTGATTAAATTTGATAATTATTATACTACTCATTCTCCTGAAAACAAAGAACTTGCAGAATTTTTCTTTACAGAACTGAAGAAAAAAGATTTAATTTATACTAAAAAAATTGATGTCATTTATTGTGATAAATGTGAAAGATCTTTACCAGACAGATTTGTTCGTGGAACTTGTCCCAATTGTACTACTTTAGATCAATATGGTGATGTTTGCGAAAGTTGTGGTTCCGTCTTAAAGGGTGTGGATTTAATCAATCCAAAATGTTCTTTATGTGCCTCAACACCTAAAATCAAACAGAGTGAACATTATTTCTTTAAACTATCAAAACTTTCTAAGAAACTTGAAAAGTGGATTAATGATGAGAAAAGTGAGATACAACAAGAAGTTAGAAATTGGTTAAAAGGTTGGTTAAAAAAAGGATTAGAAGATTGGTGTATTTCTCGAGATGCTCCTTACTTTGGATTTGAAATTCCTGGTTCTAAAGAAGAAATTGGCGAAGTTAAGTACTTCTACGTTTGGTTAGACGCACCTATTGGTTATATCTCTTCGACGAAGAATTACTGTGATTCTAGAAAATTAGATTGGAAAGATTATTGGTATGGAAAAGATAGTCAAGTGTATCATTTCCTTGGAAAGGATATTGCTTATTTTCATTACTTATTCTGGCCAGCAATGTTAATGGAATTAGGGATTCCAGTTCCTAAGTTAACTGCACATGGTTTTATTACAGTTAATGGGGAAAAAATGTCTAAGTCTAGGGGAACATTCTTTACTGCTAAAGAGTTTCTGAAATTGTACCATCCTGAAGCACTTAGGTTTTACTATGCTTCTCACTTAGATCGAAAAATTGTTGATGTGGATCTTAGCTTTAATGATTTTAAGGCGGTAATTAATAATGTTCTAACTGGAAATTTAGGAAACTTTTGTTACCGAGTTTTAACTTTTGCACAAACTAATTATGGTTCTATCGAAAAGAGTGCTGACGATAAAAAGTTGATTCCTGCAGTTAAAAATTTAATTAAAGAAATTAAGCAGGATTATTCCAATCAGGAATTTAAGTTAGCTGTTAAGAAGATTTTACAAATTGCAGATCTGGGAAACGCTTACTTTCAACAATCTGAAGTTTGGAAAGATAAAGATTCTGAAGAAAGTAAAGCTAAAGTTGGGCTTTGTGTTAATCTAGCAAGAGAACTAGCTATTTTAATTAATCCAATCTTGCCAGAATTTAGTAAAAAAGTTTATTCTTCTCTTGGTGAAAAAGATTTACAATGGAAAGATCTGGGATTTAAATTTAAAGGAAAATTAAAAAAACCAAAAATTCTTGTCCAGAAGATTGAAAAAGTTCCTGAATCAAACAAATTTCCATTAAAGATGGTTGTTGGTAAGATTAAGGAAGTTAAAGATCATCCAGATGCTGATTCACTTTACCTTATGAAAGTTGATTTAGGAAAAAAGTTTGGAATTAAACAAGTGGTGGCTGGACTGAAGAAGAACTTAAAACCGGACGTTTTGTTAAATCGGAAAGCAGTTTTTTGTGTTAATATCAAGCCAACTAAGTTGCGTGGAGAACTTTCTGAAGCAATGGTTTTTGCTGCTAACGATCATGAAAATGTTGCTTTACTTAATGCTGAGAAAAGCAAAATTGGTGATGAAGTTTGTTTTCAAGGTATGGAAAATGATTCTGCTGAAATAACCTTTGATCAGTTTAAAAAAATCAAAATGGTAGTTAAGTCTGGATTGGTTTACTTTGATAATAAGAAATTGAGTAGTAAGGTTGAAGATATTTCTGTAATTGGAGTTATGGAAGGCACGCGGATTTATTAGAACAACTCAAAATGATCAGTTGATTTTTCTTAATTTCCCCTGGTTTTTGTTCAATCATACCAATTATATTATATATGAAGAATCCAAACCTTTATATATCCTAAATTGTTTTCTTTATATTAAATAATGGTATCAAAAAGTGGTGATGTGGTTAGATGTAGTTATAGTGGGCTGTTTTCTAGTAAGCGGGGCCAAGTTACCGTATTCATAATTATTGGAATTGTTATTCTTTTTACCTTTGCTGGAATCATGTATTTCAACCAAACCTTTACTAAAGAATCAATTCTAGCATCTGCCGATCCAATAATTTCTGATTTGCCACAAACATTTCAACCAATTGCAACGTATACTGAAGGATGTTTAAACCAGATTGGTAAAAAAGGGTTATTGATACTTGGTGAGCAAGGTGGTTATATTTATCCAGATCTAATTGGAAAATATTCTGCTGTTAATCCTACTGATTCTGACGGTATTAACTTAGAACCATTAAAAGTTCCTTATTGGCACTATAACGTTAACGATAATCCTGCATTGGACTTTCATTTCTCGAGCTTAAAACCAGATTTGTATTATTCAGATGATGAAGAAATGAGTATTGAAGCTCAATTATCTCGTTATGTTAAAGAGAACCTAAAAGAATGTTTAGATGATTATGCACCTTTTTCTAGTCAAGGAATTAATGTTGAGTTTGTATCTGCTGAGGTAAATATAAAAGCTACTGTTGGAGAAGAGACAGTTAATTTTCTGTTAAATATGCCTCTTAAGTTGGCTAAGGGTGAAGCAGAACAAGACGTTGAAGAGTTTTATGTTAAAATTCCAATTAGGTTAAAACATTATTATGAAGTTGCTTCTGAAATTGCGGCAGCAGAAACTGATTATAACTATTTGGAAAGACAAGGACTAGACTTAATTGCAACTTATTCTGGGATGGAATTTGACAACTTACCTCCTACTGAAGAAATGACTTTTGATGCTATTCCAGGAGTATTTTGGAGTGAACAAGATGTTGAAGGTAAATTTAAAGGAATGTTAGTTTCAAATATTCCTATGTTAAGGTATTTTGGTAGCGAGAACTTTTACCGTTATGAATACGAACCAGATCCTTCTAAAGTAGTAGATTTAAGAAATTTATTTCAAAAGAATTATGATAACATGATTATTCCTTTAGACACTGCGCAAGGATTAAATATAAACTTTGATTATTTTGCTTGGCCTATCTATTTTGACCTTAATGATAAAGGTGGAAGAATTGAACCAAGCAGCAATACTTTAAACTTTTTTAAACTAAATTTTTATATGAACCATTATTACGTAACTTATGATGCTAGCTATCCTGTACTTGTTACATTAAGTGACGATTCTGCTTTAATGGGCGAAGGATACAATTTTGTCTTTGCCTTAGAAAGTAATATTAGAAATAATCAGATTGTTGAGGAAGATGATATTCTTTATCCACCAATTGCTTCATCTGAACAATCTATGGCTTGTGACGAAGATAAAAAGGGGACTGGAATTATCAAATCAGTTGTGGTTGACAGTTATTCAAGGGATCCATTATCTTTTGTACAATTAGGCTTTTCAATTCCTGAAAGTGCTGATTGTATACTTGGCCAGACTGATGGAAATGGAGAATTTTCTGAAGAATATCCAGCAGTTTATGGTGGTGTTAGTGTATATACTAAAGAAGATTACTTAACAAACTTTTACCCTATCGATACTTATACTCTTAAAGATCAGCCAGGGATTATTGGTTATGCTGTTGCTGGTTTAGATACACCAGTAGTGGAAATGCATAAATACAAAACTATTAATATTACAGTTAAGAAAAAGTCTTTAGACAAATGTATTAATGGTAATTGTTATTCTCAAGGGTTATTTTCTGATTTTACTGATGAAGACTTTATCACTTCATATAAACCACAAGGTCTAAACTCTGTACATAGTTGGGTTTTTACAGATGCTGTTAAAAGTTTAAGTTCTACTGAATCTGTTACCATTACTTTGAATCGTATTAAAGATATTAATCCTAATGTGGTTAATGACGAATTTTTTGCTAGTGCTTCTGTAATCGGAGATAATGTTGCAGAAATGGAACTGGTGCCAGGAATTTACGAAGTGAGCATCTTGGGCATGGATGATGAAGATTTAGTTTTCCCTAAAGAAGAAAGATGTACTACTGTGTTAGGATCTAAATCTTGTAATACTTTTGATGAAATAGTAATGAATCAAGCACTTACTGGAATGGTTCAATGGGATGAGGAAGACAAATACTTTATTTTAACTCCTGAACAATTATACGGTTCAAATGAAATCACCTTTTACCTTTTAAATTTTAATTTGTATAGCGTACCAATTAAAGAACATGTACGTGTTGTAGAAGATGTACAAGTAATGGGGGGTTTAGGAAATTATTCCAGAATCTTGCGTGATGATTTAGAGCCAAGTTATAACTAAAAATGAAAAAAAGAACTGAAAAGAAACTTTGGGATGTTGCTGCCCTATTTATTATAATGCTAGTAATTATGCTTCCAGTATATTCTGCTCAATCTTTTGCTGCAGTAAATGTTCAGGTTACTAAAAATCAAGGTGAAGATGGAATTGAAGGTTATCTTGATGCGGATAGTGATGTTTGGACTGTTGAAGCAATTATTTCCGGAAATGAAGTTAATGAAGTTAACCCAGAAGATGTAGTTCTTAGAATTGGTGAAAATGAAGTTCCATTTGAAAGTTGTTCAGATTCTACTTTAGGGACAGCTTGTGAATATATTAGCCCCTTAACAGATGGTGTTAAAGAAAAAACTTACGATTTTAAAGTTGTTTACAAATTCTTGGATGCACTTAATTATCCTGATGAAAAGTCAAACAGTGATTTTATTCATGCTGACGGTTCTGCTCCACTTGTAACAGAAATGAATTTTAAACAAAATATTGAAGATGGTAGTGTTGATGCTGAATTTATTGTTAACGATAAGTTTGAAAGCAAACCATCTATTGGAATTAAGATTATTGAGGTTATTGATGCTGATGCTAATACTATCTTGCAAACTCTTGGTCCTTACGAAATGGGTTTAGAAAAATTTGTTTATTCTTCTGATGGTGGTACTGGTGGAAAATTATCTGGCAGTTTATTTTCTGGTGAAGGTTTGAAAAGAATTAAAGTTCGGGCAGAAGATCATTTAGGTCATTCACAAACCAGTCCTGCATTTACATTTCCAGGAGATTTTATATTACCAGAGATTTCTAATTTAGAATTGGTTGACTTTGGTAAGTTTATTGGTCCGTTCAATTATCCTACTGATATTACTATAGATATTGTCGAAGATAACAGGTTATCTTCAGTTAAAGCTTATTCTGACCAAGCAGATTTAAGTGGCGAAGAGAACAAACAGAATTGTGTTGATGATGTTGAAATCAAAGGGCTATACCATTGTACTTGGAGCAATATTGAAGTTAGTCCAGAAAGTTCGGTTTCAGTAAAAGTTATTGCTAAGGACGAGTTTGGAAATAGTGCTGAGAAAACTTTATCTGCAAGCTTTACTTCAGATACGAATGGGCCAACTGTTAGATTCTTTGGTAGTGAGAGAGTTTATGATAGTATACATTATGTTAAAAGTGGTAAACAAACAATTGTTTTAGAAGTTAATGAAGAAGGTGCAGGAATACTTGAGTTTAATTATGATAATATCGTTACTGGAACAAAAGGTATTGAAGCTAATTTGGGAGCATTAGGTGTTAGTAACCCCATAAAACCTAAATCCTGTAATGAAACTTCTTACGGAGCAAAATGTTTCTGGGAAGCTGAAGGTGAATTTAAAAGTGCAGGATCTGCAATTATTACTTTATCAACACTTGAAGATAATGTTGGTAATGATGGAGAAGCTGAACCAGTTGAGTTAAGAGTTGATGTTAGTGGTCCGGTTGTTGAGAAGTTAAGTATTTTCGGTGGAGAGAAAGATTATTTTGAAAGTAACGATCAAATAAATATTAAACTACAAGCAATAGAAACTTCCGGATTAATTGTTCTGGCAAATCTTAATGGTATTGTTCCAGATGCTGCAATAACATTCCCTTCTACTATATATATGGATGAACCAGGATGGCAAGTTTTTACTCAAGATGACTGTGAAAAGTTAGGTGAAGCTGAAGATGCTAAATGGGTTTGTGATCTTTATACAGACAAAATTATGAGTGGTCCTGAAGATAATCTGGTATTAGAGTTAAAAGTACAAGATACGGCGGGTAATGATGCTTCTTTGTGGTTAGATGCTGATAAAGCAAAAGCTGCCGGGAAAGTTAAGAATGTTGAAAAGTTTACAGTCTCTTCTGATAATTCTGCAAAATTACAATTTGATTTATTAGGATTAGCAAACGAAAATGATCCGGATTATTGGGAAGTTAACAAAGTTATTCCTTTAGGTGGAGATGCAGCATTTGTTGATTTAGATACAACTCCTTTAATTTATGCTAGAATGCCTTTTGAAGTCAAGTTATTTCCTTTGAAAAGTAAAGTAAAAGTTATTGATATTAAAATTCTTGGTTGTATTGCAGCTGCTGATCAAGATCCAGATTATGCTGTGAAAAGTTCTGCTTTAACTGCAGAAGAAGAACCTGATCCTGTTGTTGAAGATACAACTTCTGCTCCAGAAGATACAACTTCAGATACAGCAGCGGTGGCGACTGGAATGGTTACAGAATTACCAGAAACTACTTCTGAACCAACTGGACCAACATCTCCAACAGTAAGTCGAGCATTAATTTATGGTGGCATTAATCATCAAGGTGATCGTGATCCTTCTCCAGAGATTGTTTTAGAGTTCGAGCCGTTTGACGGTAGAGACATGTTTGATTTAGCTGAAGTTGAGAAAGACGATTTTGAAAAGAAAGAAGTTGAATATTTATGTAAATTACAAATTTTCTCAAAAGTTGGAGATATTTCTATCGGCACAGGAGAATTACAAGATGTAACTGTTATGGTACCTTTTGGTTTTACTAAGTTAGGTGCACAAGATGAAAATCTAGCTAAAGAAATTAAACGAGCAAGAGACGAAGCAAGTACTGGATTCTGGGGAGTAATTGGTAAGTTAGAAGAAGTGATGAAATGGGTATATTACATTGCCCAGTTAGCTAGCACTATTTTTGCTGTTATTAATTTAATCACTGGAGCAAAGGGTGGATTATCTGGAATTCCTAACTTTGGTGTGTTTAAAGAAGTTGAGACTGCTGCTTGTTTCGGATTTAGTTCAGGGGCACAAGGAGCAGATAAAGTGGCAAATTTTTTGAGTTTTCCCGTGGCAATTTTCAGTTGTCAATCAACTGGGCAGTCCTGGATGAAATGGTATGATAATTGGTTAGGAATGTTGCCAAAATATTATAATCAGTTAATGGATATTGAGGTGTTGAAAGGACCAGGGAAATGTACTGCTGAAGTTGGCAAAACAAAACAAGGTGGTTGTCCATACAAGCCCGCTAGAAGTGTCCGAGACAACATTTATTTATCTTTTGCAGGGGTTTGTTTACCTGGAATTATTCATAATATGGACAAAATAAGACAAATTAAATGTCGTCATGTAATGTGTTTAGAGAACGAAGTGGCGGCGGGATTAACTACAGTTGGTGCTTGTAGTCAGTTAAAAGGATTATTAATGTGTAAATACTTTGTCGGAGAATTATGGTACATCTTACCATTCTCACAATTTTATGACAAAATCATTGGAGTATTCCAAAATGCAATCCGAGATCCAGTTGCTGTAGCACACACAGCTACTTGGGCAACTTGTACTATTTTATGTTTTACAACATCTTCTGCTTCAGCACTTTGTGACTGGACAAAATATGTGTGGGATGTTATTGATTGGATTGGCAGTACTGTTGGTCTTATAACTACTGTTGTTCAAGAGTTTAAATCAGGAGGATTACAATACTGTGATTCAGTAGGATTATAAAAATGAAAAAGTTAACTATACAATGGCAATTTTTGGGAGAGGGTGTATAACATGGTTGCACCGCCGTACAACAGGGTTGGACAAGTGTCCAATAAGATTGTACTCAAAGAAAAACTGTTGAAATTGTTTTATGAAGATCTTTCTAAACAGTATACCGTACGAGAGATTGCGAGAATATTAAATGAGAGCCATTCAAGTGTTCAACATAATCTTAAGCAATTAAAGGAGTGTGGGATAATTAATTTGGAAAACAAGTGGATTGATAGTTTTAGAAATCGGTACTTTAAAAGGGATTATTATATCAGGAAGATTCTTTTTAGCGGATTGATTGAACATTTAGAAAAAGAGTTGGCAGCATCTGCTATTATATTATTCGGCAGTTTTAGTAAAGGTGAATCAATCAAAGAGAGTGATATTGATATTTTTGTTGAATGTGCTCGTGACAAGAAACTAGATTTAAAAAAATATGAAAGAAAATTGGAACATAAGATTGAGTTGTTTCTCAGACCAAAAATAACTTTGTTGCCTAAGAACTTACTGAACAACGTTGTTAATGGAGTAAAACTTAAGGGGTATTTTACAATAAAATGACTGACTTAATGGCTTGGAGTGAATGTGAAGATAAGTACATCCGTAAGGTTCATGTAGATTTAAGTAAGATTAAATCTATTACTGAAATGGCTAATGAACGATTAAATTTTGTTAAATCACTTAACGCTAATGAGAAAAATGCCAGTTTTATCTTTGAAGGGTATTATGAAGTTATTAAGGAATTATTAGTCGCTTTAATGTTAAAGAATGGTTTGAGGTCTAAGAATCATCAGTGTTTATTTACTTTTTTTGCTAAAGAATATGATCATGATGCTGAAGTTAATTTAATTAAACAGATGAATTTTTTACGGAATAGGTTAAATTATTATGGTGAAAGAGTAGAGTTTGCTTACTTTAAGGAAAACTATAAAAGCTTTGATAAAGTAATTAAGTTATTACTTGGATTATAAAAATGAAAAAAATAGGTGCTTTACTTGTAATACTAATGTTTATTAGTTCCATGATCGTAGTAGCAGAAGATACTGATGTTGAAGACGTTATTGTTTCTGATTGTGGTTTACTTTGTACTGCTGGTAAAACAGTTAATAAATGGTTATTTGGTGATGCAGAAGCTAGAGCTTTAGCAGGAACAGCTTGGTTTGACCGGACAGATGCTTTGGTTGGTATGGGTGGTGATGATGGTGATGTTATAGAAGATGTTATTACTGAAGAGCCAGAATTTGTAGCAAAGGCTATTTGTTTTAAAGGACATGGTGTTGATGGTTGTTATATTAAGAATAATGATGATCAGTGGTATAGTTATGGTACTAGTGGTGGTGATTTTGGTGCAGTGTTGACCCAAACTGAAATTGAAAATCTTCAAGAAGAAAATTCGTTTGAAACAGATACTTACTCTACAGATTTTGTAGAATCATTTGTTAAAAGTGATGTACCCCTAGTTGTAAGTGATGCACCCCCAGTTGTAAGTGATGCACCACCAGTTGAACCTTTTAGTGACTGGGAAACTGAAAAAGAAGGTTATATGTTAACTGTTGGATTAGAAGGTAAAGAAGAATTAGCGAAGAAATATTATGATCTTAATCTCCCTGGACCTGACGTATTATTATTACGTGATAACGATATCTCTCTTGAGGAATATGGGGATTGGGCTACAAATGGATTTGCTGGAGCGGAAGAGATTGTGGAGTGGAAAACCTTTGATTTTGATTTAACGAGTGCTTATTTATGGTCTGGTGTTGTACCTAATGTTGTGGACGCTGACAAGTGGAGAGGACGGGAGTATTCCCCCGATCAAGTTGCTTTACTTAATGAAAAGGGCATTACTACACCAGAGGGGGCAGAAACAGCTCTTGCTAGTGCTGGTGGTTGGGATGATTGGGTTGTTAAAAATTATCCTTCTGAAAAATCCAAAGTTGATGCAGTTAAAAAAGTAAAGAAAAAAGCAGCTGTTAAAAAGGAAAAGAAAGCTGAAAAGAAAGCTGAAGAGGATGCTAAGGTTGCTCCTAAAATTGTTACTTCTGATGAACTTAAAGCAGCTAAGGAAGCTAATCAAGCAGTATTACAATCTCAAGTTCAATCATTGTTAGGATACGATTTATATCAGAAGTATGGGAAACAAATTGAAGATACTGGAGGAATTCAAATTGATGGTGCTCCTGCTATATTAACTACGCAAGAAGGAGATACTGAAGTAACTTGGACAAAAACCGATGACGGATTGTATGAAGGAACAGTTGGAGGAAATGAAGTAATTGGACACTTTGATCCTAGTAGTAATGGGATTGTAATTAAAGAAGATGTTTCTGGTTCTGGTCCTGGACCTACTAAAATATTTACACTCACTAATTATGATAACAGTCAATTCAATACATACACTGTTCCTTTAGGTAAAGATGGTTCTGGAATGGTAATAGAGCCGCTTGAAGGTGGGCAAGTTAAAAACATATTAAAAATTATGAAAACTGAAGAAGGCAAACCAGTACTTGATGAAGAGAATTCTGGAGACCTTTTGCTTAGTGGTGAAAGTCAGAAACCTGTTACAAATCAAAAAGGGGAAACAGTGCAAGCTAAATCCAGAGAGATTGTTGTTTTTCAGTCTAATGAAGAAAAGAAATCGGGAACCTTAACAATTGATGGTGAAACAGTCTCTGTGGGTAGTGATAATCTTGTAGATGATTTGGCTAATGATCAAACTATCAATATTATTAAACGTATTCCAACTGAAGTAAAAGCAGAGGATGGGAAATCTTCTACTACCACTTATAAAAAAGGTAATGTTATTGGAGATCTGGTATATGATAAAGAGTCTGAACAAAAGACCGTACGGAGATTTGATACTAAAGTTGAAACTACTAATAACTTCAAAACCAGAGAGAAGATGCTTTTTGATCTTGATGGTAAAAAAAACCAGGGAAATACCCTTAAACGTAATGAAGGTATTCTTTACAATTCTTATGGTCACCCAACTCATTTATTAGGTGTTGATGGTGATGACATTACCATGATGGATGTTAGAACTGGCTTATATGCTGGAGTAATTACAAAGACTGATACTTATGGCACTGTTAAGATGGTCCAAACAGACTATAATGAAATGGAATATTATACAGAGAATGGTGAGAGTGTAGGTAGATTTACTTTGGACAATAATGGAAATTGGCGTAATAAAGAAGGAATTAATCCAGAAACTGCATTGTCTCGTAAAACGAATCCGCCTACTTTAACTCTAGAAAATAAAAAAGCATTAGCAATTGCTAATAATATTGAAATTGTTAATCAGAACATGAAGGAAGCACAAACAAAAAAAGCAACAAGTGATGCAGGAATTACTACTGAGAAAATGAGTGCATTTGATCCTTCAATTGCTTCTAAAAAAGCGACAATAGATTCTTTATTATTAAAAGTGAAAACTGAAATCCATCCTGAGCTGGCTCAACTTAAACATATTGCAGCTAATCCAAAAGAATACACTGATGTAGAAATTAAAGAACTTTATCCTGGATCAGATCTTTCTGCAGAGCAGATTAGAATTTGGATAAGAGATACAGGAATTCCAGAATTACAAGAGGAAATTGTTAAGGCGATAGCTGACCAAAAAACTGCTGAAGCAAACATTAAGGAACTATTAAGAGAGAAAAGTGCATTAGAAACTCAAAAGGCAGCAATAGAAGCGGGAGAATATCCTGGTTTGCCTGAAGACTGGAGTTCAATTGATAACCCCGATACTCAGAGTGCATTAATCAGTGCTGCAGCTACAACTGAAGGAGTTAATTCAAGAAAATATCTTGAGTCTAATGGACTATTAAAGAGTGTAGGGAAATTTAAAAATAAGGACAATGCTGAGGTTGAAGTTTTTACTTCTTATGATGGTAATTTATATACTTCTGACGGAACTTTTATTGGTGATGATGATGTTCTTGTAAGTAGTGCTGGTACAAGCTCAGGATTAGCAACTGCAACAGAAGCAGCAAAAAAAGCAACTGCAGAACATTTAGGTGAGATTGAGGAAGATATTAAAGCAGCTAAAGATGAAGTGAAAAAGGCAGGCCCTTTGTCTGATAGTGAGGAGATTTCAGGAAAGTCTACAGAAATAAAACAAAACTCTTTTGTACGAGGTGCGCAGATTGGTGTTAATTCTGTCTATGCGATTACAGGAGAGCTAGGTAAGACTTACTCTTCCTTGAACCAATTATGGCAAGATGAACAGTGGTATAAAGACTGGACTGGTGTATTTGACAAACAGTTTGCTCCTGCTTTAGGGTCACAATGGTTCCCTTCAGCTATCTGTGAAGGTAATTATGATATCGAGCCGGAAGGTACTGCAATGATTAAAACGGTCTCAGGAACTTATCAAGCAATTGCCCATATTGAAGCTGAAGTGACTCCTGATCAATCTCCAGTGTTATGTTCACGTAATCCTGATGCGGAGTCTGATGAAGAATGGATTTGCGGTAAGGAACAAGTTTGTGTAGAAGATAATTTCTGTTATGCAGATGCAGATGGAGATAAAGAACCAGATAATGATCAAATCCTTGAAGGATACTTCTACAAAATCACTTGGGCAGTTTCTGCACCAAGAGACGAGACATTTACACCTTATCGAGATGAGAATGGCGTGGCTGTATCATTTAATGTTATTCTGTATAATGGGGCGGATGAACTTCCTTTATACAAACGTGGAGGGGATTCTGTTGGCCCAATAGAACTGAATAATGGAGAAAGGGATAGTGATGTGTTCACACAATTTTCTGCTAACCCTTATAATGAAGTTTGTATTGTTTGGGAAAATGCACCTAGTTCAGTTGAAATTAAGAAAAATATTGGTGATACTGTTCATGGGGTGGGTGCGATAGATGACGTTTGTTTTAAGATTGTACCTTCCACTGTTGGTGTGGTTACTTGGCAAAAGTCCAGTAAAGACAGTTCTAGTCATAAAGTGTCTAACAACGACCCAGAAATGGAAGTTACGGAGATTTAGAAAGGATGAAACTAAAACATTATTTTAAATCATTTCAGTTTAATAGACTGTTCTGGGAAGTCTTTGCTATAGATTTTATCTTCTTTTCAATTTTGGGAATTTCTTTCTCTGTTGTATCTAACTTGTTGTTAAGCTGGTCAAACAAAGCCATGGGTGGAATGAATGTTGATCAGATGCAAAATTTCTTTACTACGGCATCTCCTGAACAGATGTTGCCCATTGCTACCATTATGAGAAATTATCTTTTGTCAGCTATACTTATTCTATTAGCAATGGCAGTAATATACTTCTTGCTTTACTCTTTTACTAGAGGGTTAATTTGGAACCATCTTAGTAAAAAGAAACTTACTAAGAAAACATACTGGAAATGGAACTCTTTAAACTTGGCTTTAATCTTGCCAATAGTACTTTATGGTTTCGTTGCAGCATTAGTTAAATTGTTGTTTATTGTGATCTTGCGTTTCTTTTTTACTCTTAACCCTACTTTTTATGTTAAGTATGAAAACATCTTTGATGGTTTTTTTCTTATCCTTAATGGGTTGATGAACTTAATAATAGTATTAGTTGCACTTACAATTATCTTTCTCGCTTATCATACCTTTACTCAGAAGTATAAAGTTTGGGAGTCTGTTGGAAATGCTTTCCATCTGTTTAAGTTACACTGGTCAAAGTTATGGCCTTTGTTATTATTGGCAACTCTCACTGCTGGAATTTTAACTTTAGTTTTGTTACCATTAAAGTCCTGGTTGCAGTATCAGACGTTTATACTTACAACTGTTAATTTAATAATCTCAGTGTTTTATTTAGCTTGGTTTAGAATTTATTTAGTTAAGACCATTAGTTAACCTTATTTAGTGGAGTTTGAGAATTAAAACTAATTGTTATTATTAACATGCACGGCGCGTAGATTTTTTCTTGAACTAAATAAAAAATGCGCCTCCTTTGGCAATGTAAATAATAACAATAATGGTTATAACTTGAACTTAAATAAATTGCCCTAATCACAATCTTTATAAACAAACAACTCTTCTTAATAATGATGGATTTGAGAGATGTTAAAAAGGAGGTAGAGGCACTGCCAGATATTAATAGTACACTAAAGCAGTTTCAAAATTCTTGGATTAAACCAATTAGAAGTAATACTAATCAACACATTTCTTTTATCAATAAACTAAACCATGAAGATAAAGTTGAGATGAATAATAAACTTCTGGGATTAAATGAATCTATCCTTAATATTAAAAGTAGCCAAGTGATTAATGAAAAACTTAAACACTATGCAAGATATTTGATTGAACTTAAATTAACTTCCTTTAATGATAATAAGGAAAAATCAAAAGTAATCACTAACCAATTTCTTAATGATGAATTTTTAAACATTAAAGGAACAATTCGAGAAGTTAAGAACTTTGATAACCATGTTAATAATCTTCATCAGCAGTATCATGAAGTTAACCAACTTCTTCAAAAAAAACTTTCTTTAGAAGAAACAGTTATGTTTATGGAACTTCCACATTATCGTTATTTAAAATCATTATTAAAGATTGCAGATGATCATAAAAAGATCGTTAGGCATGTTGGTAGGCATTTAGTTTCGTTAACAAAACAAACACAACTTAAAGATAGAAGATGATAAACTTAATCCTTGGAATTGTTGGTATGGCTTTTATTCTAGTTGCTTTTATTCTTGATGAGTTTGTTAAAAAGTTTAATCAAAACACTATTCAGTATAATGTTTTTAATATTATTGGTTCTGGGTTGCTTGGATATTATGCTTTCATTTCTGGTGTGTGGCCATTCTTAATTCTGAATGTAATTTGGTTTTTAACAGCGGGTTATAAGTTGGTCAGAATTCTTTGTAAATAAGTATTAAGTTAGTTAACTTGTTGATTTCCATATTCACAATACGCCTTAATATTACATTCTTTACAGTTTGGTTTTATTGGGAAACAAATAGTTTGGCCATGATTGACAAGAAGCATATTAACTTTGTTCCAAAGTTCCTGAGGCAAAATTCTCATCAATTCTTGTTCAGATTCTTCTGGACTTTTTGTTTTGATCCAACCTAATCTATTTGAAATCCGATGAACATGGATGTCTACCGCTATAGCATCTTTTCCAAAAGCGTAATTTAACATACAATTTGCTGTCTTTCTACCTACTCCTGGAAGCAAGGTCATTTCTTCTAAACTCGCAGGAACTTTTCCTTTAAACTCTTCAACAATTTGCTGGCTCAACTTTTTAATGTTTTTAGCCTTAACTTTATAGAATCCAATTCCATAAAGTTCTTTCTCCAGTTTTAATAAAGAAACGTCCACAAAATCTTCTGGATCTTTCCATTTCTTAAACATATTAATAACAATTGGAATTGTTGTTGTGTCTTTAGTTCTTGCACTTAACATAGTAGCAATTAACATTTGAAACTTAGAATAGTTTGAAAACTGTTCCAACATCGTTTCTTTATGATCTCTTTCTAGAATTGAAAATATATTAGCATAATTCATATTAATTTACTTCTGGTTCCAAATACTTACAACTCTCGGATCTCACGCACAGCTTTAACAAACTCATTAACTTCTTCTTCTGTGTTATAAAAACCAAAACTTGCTCTTATTGTGCCATCTTTAAACAAAGTTTTTTTAGTCTCCTCGCGATTAAACCAAGAGTGAACACAATGTGCTCCAGACCGAACCATAATGTTGTGTGTGTTGTTTAACAATAAAGAGAACTCCTGAATGTTCTTATCTTTAACTGCAAATGATAATATTCCTGAACGTTTATCTGCTTCTTTTGGTCCTAATATTGCAACTCCTTCAATCTCCATCAATCCAGAAGAAGCAAGTTCATTTAATCTAACTATATGTTTATGAATATTCTTAATTCCAACTTTTTCTAAGTATTCTATTGCTGCCCCAAAACCCATTATCCCTGGGTAGTTTTGTAATCCTGCTTCAAACTTTCCTGGAATCTTAGCTGGAACAAAATCATCATATTGAGAATCTTCTACAGTCTCCCCACCCACTAAGAATTGATTTAATTGTTCTAAATTTTCTTTTGTGCTGATTAACGCACCAACACCATTTGGTCCTAATAACTTATGTGAAGAAACCACAATATAATCTGCGCCTAACTTTTTAATGTTAATTTCTTGATGTTGTGCAGCTTGTGCACAATCTAACAATACCTTAGCACCGTGTCTGTGTGCTAATCTAATTATGTCTTTAATTGGATTAGTTACTCCATCTAAATTTGAGGTGTAAACAACACTAACAATTTTTACTTTGCCTTTGTGTTCGTTAATCCTTTTTACAAAATTGTCCATTGAAAATTCATTCTTTGGTCCTGATTCAATAGTGTCATGTTTAATTTCCCACTTCTTTACTAACCTTAACCAAGGAATTAAGTTAGAGTTGTGTTCTTTATCTGTTGTTAAAACAACATCTCCGTTTTTGAATGGAAAAGAGTTTGCTACTAAATTAATTGCTTCTGTGCAGTTCTTTGTGAATACAACTGCTTCTTTCTTAGCTCCAAAGAAATTAGCTATTTTCTCTCTGGCACTATCTTCTTCTTTTCCAACTTCTTGAGAAATTGTATGGTTGCTTCTTCCCGCACATCCAGGATAATTTAAATAATATTCTCCTGACTTTTCTAAGACTTGAGTTGGTCGTAAAGACATACACGCATTATCAAAATAAATTATTGGTTTGTTATTAATTTTTCGGTCTAAGATCTTAAAGTCTTTTCTTAGTTCGCTCATTTCTACTTTCTTTCCAAAGATTGATTCTAACATTTTAGTTTAAAAGTCGTTTTTGCTTTATATAATTTGTTATCATTTAACTAACTTATATGGGTTACTTATAATTTTCTCAATTTGTGTTTTATCTAAACAAGATCGTCTCAATTCATTTTCGCTGATTGGATTACCATGTATAGAACAGAAGTAACCCTTGGATTTAGGTGATCTATCTACTTGTAAACGAACAAGATTTGTTTTTGGACTATTTGGTTTGCTATCAACATAACCAATATTTTGATTAAAAGCAAGATAAAGTAAACATCTTGTTATTTGGTTACCATTTTTCACTATTCCTAAACCCTGATTAAATGCAATTAATTCAATGCAATCACGATTGACATCAGCAAAATACTTTGAAGCTGGAATTCTTGAGCTTGGGGTGTGCTTTTTGTATTTATGATTTATTTCAGGTCTAGTCCAAACTTGTACTAAACCCTCTTTATTAGTTGTTGCTCTTTTTTTGCCAATTCTAGGTACTGGATTTCTAAAAATGATTTCTCCATTCTTTCTGAAAGTTGGCAATGGCGTGGTTTCACCATCTTTAACTAATCTTAAAATGTCTAAATCTAATTTACTTTCTCTTTCTAAATAAGAAAAAATAACATCAATATCTCTTCCTACAAACATTTTCATTAATTCTATTTCTTCTTCAGTTAATTGTTCGCTTTCAGGATAAGGAATTGAATGCCAAATAGAATTTAGTTCTGGGAATCTGTTGCTAATACGATCATACTTTTTTTCTAGCTGAGAATAAATCTGTTGATATAATTCTTCTGGGTGTGGGTGTTCTCTTTCACAGCCAACTACTTTTTCGAGCAGAGATATTTTTCTTCTTAGTGATTTCATTTTCCTAATAAAACATCTTCTCAACTCTTTATTCTCTTTTAAAAACAGCAAAATAAATCATCATTAAAACTATTAAAACACCTAAGCCAATCAATCCCATGCCAAACCAGTCCACATCTGTGCTTAATTGTTTTTCATAAACACGTAATGGTTTTGGACCAATAAAAGTTTGATCATTAACAAAGATTGTTGGAGTGCCTTCAACATTCATTTTCTTAATCTCTGAAATTTGTTTTTGTAATTGTTCTTCTGCTTGTTTAGTCTGAGAACAGAATATTATTTTTTCTTTATCTATCCCCTCAGTTTTCTCAATTTCATCTAAAACAGAATAAACATTATCTTGGTTATCTAACTCAGCAATCTGCATTTGCATCAGTGCATTGTGAAACTTCCAAAATGCCGTTTTGCTTTCTTGATACAAACAATTTTCAATTTTTGAAATATATTCTTGTTCTTTATGTAATGGTAAGTGTATAAACATAAATTCTATAGTTTCTTTATTGGCAACCACTAATTCATTAATCACTGGGTTGACTTTTCTTGTGTTAACACAAGTATAACAGCCAACATAAACTAATTTATCTTGGACATTTTTTGGTTGATATGTGGGAAATAATGCTAATTCTACATTTTCTAAGGTTGGTTCTTGTCCTGCCGTTTGTGTGTTAACATCTTCATTATCACATTCAGTTATTTCTGAATTACTGCCAGTGGGATCAAATAAACATAATCCTCCTTGATCTTCAACAGAGGGACCATTACAATTACCATATACATAATAGTTATAACCAGAAATTCCTGTCCAAATTAAACTTCCAAACAATAATATTGTGAAGAGAGCAGAAATTATTTGAAAATGTCTGTAAATAAATTTTCCTAACCCTGGGTTGTTTCTTAACAATTTTCCCGTAATGCTGCTTTTTAATCTTACATCTAAGCCAGTTTGACATTTTCTAAGTGTTAATTTTCTAAATACACAATCAAACGCTTCTAAAGCAACTTTTCTATGCGTGGCTGAGAATATTCCTAATATGCCAAACACAATCATAGCTATAAAACAAATCATATCTTTTATTCTCTTTATATTATTTATAAAGTTAATGTACAGTTTGAACATGTTGTAACTATATAGTGTATATGTATTTCCAATACCTTTAAAAAGGATACACGTTCCAGTTTGCTTTCAATGACATATGATAGTAGTAATATTGATCCAAGCTATATAAATAATGCTGTAGAAGTTGTAGTAGATAGTATCTCTGGTAAGTTACCTAAAGTCTTAGTTGTTGATGATGATGAAATAGATTTAGAAATAGCTGTACTTGGTCTTGAAAGACAAGGTTTTAGAGTAAAGACTCATCAAATTAGGGGAGATGAAGATTTAACAACTTTAACCCAAAGAATTGCAGATAAGGGTTATTCCATTATTATTTCAGATACTATGGTTGGAAATCATTATGGCCCTGACCACGTTGCTAAAGCAGTTCAATCTTCTGGTGTTAATGTTCCTGTTGTTGGCTGGAGTGGCGCACCAAGTACATTACACGAAACTAATTGGAAGCGAGCTCAAGCAGTGGATTTTTTCCAAAAACCAATTGGACTTGATGCTTATCGTCCTCTTGCTGAGAAACTTAAGGATCATATTGGGTATGTTATTATCTCCAATTCGTAACCACTACAAAGTAATCAACTGCCAAAACTTTATAAACTAAGCTTGTTCTAAGATCAAAATGATACAAGAAAATCCTACAGATATTTTTAAAAGATTAGCAAGTAAAAATTACGTTCCTTTAATGAATGATGGTCTTGATTTACTGGCAAGAACAACTATTAATGCAAATGGTATGAGGGCAAAGGGAGAAAATTTTGGAAATGCTGCATATTTAATTGAGCATACATTAGGTGCTTGGGATGATTTACTTTATAATGCTGCATTAGTTATACATCAACCAAGGAGAGTAGCAGAAAGCCTAAATGCTATACCTTATAAATTCATTGCTTTATCAGCAAATGCAAGAAATTTTGGTAATGATTATGCCCAAGAAGTTTTGGCAGAAGAACTTTTTGCTTATGGTGGAGCACTCTTAGATTTCCCTCAGAACATTCTTGGGTCTTTAGGTGATGATCCTGAAACAGTTAATGATGGGATTAAACGTGAAGATACCATGTTAGTAGTTCGTGGAATTGGGGCATTAATTGATGCTGGATTAGTTGGTTCTCAACGATTTTATGATGATAATAAAGATCGATTAGATGAAAGATTAGTAATTCCTAAATAATTTTTTTCTTTAATTTATTAGAATTCTTTATTAGGAAAATAAAAGAAAAAAGAAATAAAAAAGCTTAGAATAGATTAAGTCCATACACTACAAACAATGGTGCAAACACAATTGCGAGAGTGTTGATAACTTTAATCAAAGCGTTTAAAGCTGGTCCAGCAGTGTCTTTAAAAGGATCTCCTACGGTGTCTCCTACAACAGCTGCTTTGTGTGCGTCTTTTCCCTTTCCACCATGGTTACCATCTTCAATGTACTTCTTTGCATTATCCCATGTTGCTCCAGAGTTACTCATGAACAAAGCCATTACTAATCCAGATAAGATTACTCCAATTAATAATCCACCTAAAGCTTTAATTCCTAGTAAGAATCCTACAGCAAGAGGTGCTGCAACAGCAATTACTGCTGGTAAGATCATGTTCGCTAGGGCTGCTTTAGTTACAATATCAACACACTTTGCGTAATCTGGTTTAGCTTTTCCAGTCATGATTCCTTTAATTTCTTTAAACTGTCTTCGAACTTCTACAACAATTTTGTGTGCAGATGTTCCTACAGCTCTCATAAGAACTGCTGAGAAAGCAAAAGGTAACATTGCTCCGATAATTAGTCCTGCGATAACTGCTGGGTTAGTTAGTAAAAAGTTAACAGGTACACCAACTACTAGTTTAATTTCTTGTGTAAATGCTACGAACAATGCTAATGCTCCTAAGGCAGCAGAACCAATGGCATAACCTTTAGTAACCGCTTTAGTAGTATTTCCAACAGAATCTAATGCGTCTGTGTTCTTTCTAACTTTCTTATCCAAACCAGCCATCTCTGCAATACCACCTGCGTTATCTGTAATTGGTCCATAAGTATCCATAGCAATAATTACTCCTGTTAAAGATAACATTGCTACTGCTGCGATTGCAATTCCGTAAACTCCTGCTAACATGTAAGCGGCAACAATTCCTAAAACAATTACAAGTACTGGAAGAATAGTAGATTCCATTCCAACAGCTAATCCATAGATTATGTTTGTTCCTGCTCCAGTAACAGAGGATTCTGCAGTTTTCTTAACTGGTCTGTATTTTGTGCTTGTGTAATATTCAGTAATTATGTTAATCAAAATTGTGATTACTAATCCAACTAATGTTGCTAAGAACAAGTTCATTGGGTTCCCAGTAAAATAGGTTACAAAGTAAAATCCGATTGCTGAAATAATTCCTGAGGCAATTAGTCCTTTATACAAAGCTCCCATAATGTTTTCACTTTTTCCTAATCGCACAAACCAAGTTCCTATGATGCTGCCAACGATAGCAACACATCCTAACATGATTGGATATTCTACTGCGAATTTGTATGTGCTGGATACTGAAGGCATTAAAGCAAGCAACATTGCTGCTAATAAGGTTACCACATAAGTTTCATATAAGTCTGCGCCCATTCCTGCACAATCTCCTACGTTGTCTCCAACATTATCAGCGATAACTGCTGGGTTCCTTGGATCATCTTCTGGGATGCCTGCTTCAATTTTTCCAACTAAGTCTGCTCCAACGTCAGCTGCTTTAGTGTAAATTCCACCACCAACTCTTGCGAACAAACTAATTAGAGAAGCCCCAAAACCTAATCCAACTAACATTGCCGGATCTTTGAAGAGTGTATAAAAAATACTTACTGCTAATAATGCTAAGCCAACTACTGCCATTCCTGTTACGGATCCGCCTTTAAATGCAACATCTAAAGATTCTTTTAATCCTGTTTTAGCGGCTTCAGTAGTTCTTACGTTTGCACGAACAGAAATGCTCATTCCAATAAATCCAGAAATACCTGAAAGAATCGCTCCGAACAAAAATCCGGCTGCTATTGGTAAACTAAATAGCCAGTATAATATTCCAGTAATAATAACTGCAAAAATAGCTATTGTTTTGTATTGTCGAGCCATGTAAGCCATAGCTCCTTCTTTAATTGCGTTAGCAATCTCTTGCATCTTCTCATCGCCAGGCGCGACTTTCATGATTTTAAGAGAAAGGTAACCTGCGTATGCTAAAGCAATTAAACTAATTACAATTGCGATAATTCCTATCATTTAATACCCACCCCATAGGTTTATTTTACTTTTTATTAATATTATAGAAGCATTTGATGATATTTCATTTATATATATTGTTATTGTAGAGTAGATACTTTCTTGAATTAGAAGGAATTATCCTAATAAGCCTGACACTCTTCATTTAATATTTTCTACAGATTTATCAAACGATTCTTTCTCTTCTGGGCTTAATTCAACTTCAATTACTTTTTCTACTCCATTCTTACCTAATTTTGCTGGTACTCCAACAAAAGTTCCGTTAACTCCATATTCTCCTTCTAACAATACAGAACAAGGAAGAATTTTATTTTGATCTTTTATGATTGATTCTACCATCTCTGTAATTGCTAATCCTGGAGCAAAGAAAGCACTGCCTGTTTTTAATAACTGAACAATTTCTAATCCCCCATTACGTACTCTTTCTACAATCTGATCAATTTTCTCTTTAGATAAAAGTTCATCAATTGGTTTACCATCAACTTTACAATGTTTAACTAATGGAACCATTAAATCACCATGAGAACCCAAAACTAAAGCTTCAACTTTCTTAACATCAACATTAAGTTCTTTTGCTATGAAAGTTCTAAATCTTGCTGTATCTAAAACTCCGGCCATACCCATAACTCTTTGTTTAGGAAATCCACTTAATTCGTAAGCTATTTTTACCATTGTATCTAATGGATTTGTTACGATTATTAAAATACAATTTGGAGAATGTTTTACTACCTCATTAACCACAGAAGTCATGATTTTGGTATTTATTCCAATTAAATCGTCTCTAGACATTCCTGGTTTTCTTGGCAATCCTGCAGTAATTACAACTATGTCTGAATTAGCACTATCTGAATAATCATTGCTTCCAGTTATTTTTGTGTTTGATCCAGCTAAGGGCATTGACTCTAAAATGTCTAGTGCTTTACCTTGTGGAACGCCTTCAACAATATCTATTAAAACAATTTCTTCTACAATTTCTTTAATGGCAGAATAAAAAGCAGCCTGGCTGCCAACATTTCCTGCTCCTACAATAGTTATTTTCGTCATTTTTATATTCTCACTCTTTTAGTTTGTTTAAGTGTTTAATAATAAGTGTTATTTAAAGTTTAGGATACACCGATATGTTTTATTAAACTAGGAATCAATTAAATTAATTTAATCAACTAAGAAGATCTTCTTTTTCTGTCTGATAGTTAAGTAAGGTCGAGTTAATCTTCTTTTTAATCCTATGTCTTGAGTAAGAACAAAATCTCCTTCTTTAGAATGTTTTACTAAGACATCGTCAACATGTCCTTCAGAGGGTAATTGTTTAATTTTAAGAACTTTAATAATACCAAGAGCAAGTTTTGCTGCTCTTTTATATTTCATCCGTTGCTCTTCCTGAATTTTCTTCAATTCTTTAATCGTTCCTTCTAAAACGTAAACTTCATAATTAAAATCACACGTTACTTCTAGTTCTTCAAATAGTTTTAACTTAAACTCTTCTATCGCCATCAAGGCATTTGTGTCTAAGATTATTCGTTTCATTTTTCAATGCTGTTCAAACTGGCTATCCAGAAGATTTTACTTAATGTTAATACAATAACTAAAAACATCAGTGCTAAGAACATTATAATTAAATGAACTTCATTCATTGCAGTTAAATAAATGAACCATCCTGCTAAGAAAATAAAACTCCAGTTGATTACTAGAACAGTTAGGGGATATAATATTTTTTTAATTCCAATCTTATAATAAGATTTAACAAAGTTTTTCCATCTTTTAACATGTAATTGAGAAAATCCAATTAGTAAGAAATAATAAATTACTAGAAACACTATTGACATTACTTGTATCACTGAAGCAAACGCTTCTGGAGCAATATCTATACTTAAAAATCCTTTTAGTATAAAATAACATATTGTGAAAAATGGAACCATGAATATTAAAGAAGAAGTAACGTACTTAACAGCTTGTTTTAACCAATTCTTTTTTTCAAACATTCTATATATTAATAACCAGATTGCTCCATTTATCAATAAGAATATTCCAGACAACCAAAGAATATATTCAACAATATTTTTCATCATTGTTTTATACCCTGTATATATCTGAACAATGTCTTTAGTAAAAGGCTGACCTGCCTGCAAGCTTTCTTGATCATAATTAGCATTATTTAACGGCTCAATAACTTCTTGTGCTCCCTCGATAATCTTTAATTGATAATTGAAAGAAACGTAACTTAACATTGAAATCAAAATAATCTGTAACACAATTATACTTAAGAATAATAACTTATGATCTTTAATTGCCTTTACACTTCCTTTAAATCCCCTCTTTAAAAAACTCATACTCTCAGAATCTTTTGTTTATTTATAGAACTTTCTGTTTTTGTTAACAATTAAGCTCACTTTATATCTTGGCACAACACAGCACGATTATTTTGTTCAATTCTCAAGTGCTACACTTTGTTTCGCAAATTACATTCTTGAGAATATCCACACAAAATGCGCCTCCTTTGGCGGTGCCAAAACAATTAATTTTAATTTAGAATTTTTCTACCAAGTATCTTTGAAGTAATCTGCCCAGCCGCGCATTAGGCCGTCTAAGTGAGTTTGTGGTGGGATTTTCACTTTAACACAATGGCCGTCAAAATTAAATTCGATTATATCTCTGTTTTCTTTTCTGGCTTCTGCTATTTTTTTCATGATCTCAGAGTCCTTAATTGGAAAATTTTCCAGCCCAAGTAATTTCTTTAATGCCATACTTATTCACTATAATAACCTTTATTTCCTCGCATGATCCCTTCACTATATAATTTCTTTATTTTAATCTTTATATTATTTCCGCCATGCTTAAACTCAACAAAATCTTGGTTATCTTTCTGAGCTTCCATGATTCTGTTCATTAACTCATAGTCCTTAAGTGCATTTTCACTTTTCATTTATGTCCCACTCCGAATCATAACCTTCCATAAATCCCTCTTCTTCATTACTCAACTCATCATTCTCTAGCAATCTAGCTCTAGCCTTCTTAGAATATACATTTTCTTCTAGATCTTCTTCTAAACTATCGAGATGTTCTAATTCCTTTTCTACTGCTTGGTTTGATAAAACCATTTTAAATTCCACCCCCTAAGTTATAGCCCCAACTAGATATAACAAGATTATACATAACATTTAAATATAAATACATTTCCTCAATACTATATAGTGGGTATATTCTTCCTGCTATAATATACGGGGGTATAATTTGAGCCAGTAAGAAATATTAAACTATTCTTAGGCTTAATTTTAAATTGGGAATATAAAATGGAATACAGAAAACTAATCTCATTCGGAAAAAGTAGTTATGTTGTCTCATTACCTAAGGGCTGGGTAGTTCAGAATAAATTAAAGAAAGGAGACTTAATTTATTTAGAAGAGAGTGGTTCTAACTTAATATTAACGAGTCATGCTGAAGATAAAGGGAATAAGGATAGAGAATCTGTAATTAATGTTGACGGAAAGAATTTAGGACTAATTGATCGGGAGGTTAGTTCTGCTTACATCCAAAATTGTCGTTTAATAACTTTAAAAGGAAAGGAAATAAAATCAAAAGTTAAAGAATTACAGAGTACTATTCAAAACTTAATTGCTTTAGAAGTTATGGAACAAACTTCAGAGTCTATTGTTGCTAAGGATTTTCTAAACATGGACACTGTTTCTGCTAAAGAATTAGTGAGAAAAATGGATATTGTTGCAAGGGCTATGTTGATGGAAACAAACGTAATTTTTGAAGAACAGAACGCTGAGAGTATTCGAGAAAGAGATAAGGATGTTGATAGACTTTACTTTTTGCTTTATCGATCAATATTATTTAATTTAGAAAATCCTACTATTGCGTTAAAAAAGTTTAAAATGCGTTCTGTTGAGTTGTTTAAATACTTATTTTATGGATTCTACATTGAAGCAATAGCTGATGATTGTTGGAAAATTGCCAATTTCATGAGTCAATTAAAAATATCTCGGGCAGAAAAGGATAAATTAAAACAAATCCTTGCAGAAGTCCATACACGTTATTTAGATACAATGAAAGCTATTCATAACGAAGACATTGCTACTGCTTTGAAGATTTCAGAAAGAAAAGATATTTTGAATAAAGAACTTGATAATTTGGAAAAGAAAAACATTTCTGTAGACTTTTATGCTAAAGCAATTAGTAGAATTAGGCTAATTTCTAGCCATATTCATAATTTAGGTAGGGTGTTATACACAACTAGTAACTATTAGTGAATGGTGAAAACCACGAAACATTTATAAATAAAAGTTTGTCTTATGAGTAAATGCTAGATTGTTTGCCCTCTAATGATGAACTTGAACTAATACTAAGAGATACTGTTGAAAAAAAATTTCCTGGGTATCGCCCAAAGTTTGAAGATCATCCAGTAAGAAGAACTTCTCACGCTAATATCCATCATTTAAGAATTTCTGCTAAAAGACCAAAAACCAAAAGACGTAAAAAAAGAATGAATGTACAACTAGCGTTAAAAACATTCTTACTCGTTGAATCCTTAGGTGATCAAAGTTATATTGATAGACATGATCCTTCTAAGCTTGCAGATTTAGAAGCTAGAGCATTTAAATGGATTGACAAGGAAGTTAGAATTCCTAGTGCAGATAGTTCAACAAAATCTTATCTAGTTCCTGCGTTTTTTGGTTACTCTGAAAAACACATGGCTATTGCAACAAAATTTTTTTATGGTGATATGCTTTATGATTTATTGGCTGGAACTAGTTCAAATGAAAGTTTCCAAAAACACTTTTTAATGGGTGTTAAAGATGTTGCAAGACTAAACGGGTTAACAAATGCTCCGGAACATCGATTTTATTCTAGTTCGGAAGAGTTTAAAGAATCTTCTTTAGCAAATGCTAATGAAAACTCTGCATCTTTACTTGGAAATTTAGCAACTATGTATTGTGCATTAAATCCAGATGAATTTATTGGAAGATCTCCTACTGAAGAAACTTCTACAAAAAGAACTTTAGAATATGTTAAGCGTAAGAAAAAAGTCGATCTACAAGAAAAGGTAAAAGAAATTTCTGCAATGCGTCCCAGTATTGGTGAACCGAGCAGATTACAACATCGTGATTGTAGTGGAAAGAATATGATCATTACTAGACATGGTAAGTATGCTAATCGTTTTGTTGACTTAGAAACTTTTGGTCCTGACTCTGCTGTTGAAGATATTGCGAGTTATTGCATTTTTTTAGCTCGAGGAAATAATGCTGTTTTTCGATCATCTGATTTTCCTCATTACAGACACGTTTTCCATGCTTATGAACTTGCTTGGAGAGATCGTGATCCTGATATGGTAAGGCATTTAGATGGACTTGAGAATGGCCAATTTAAGGAATTCTTACAACCAAAAATGACTGGAAGAGAATATGCTGATTTAACTGCAGCCTTTTTCTCTAATGCGATTGTTAAAACTGTGACTTTAGCAGCTGCAGGGGCAAGAAATCCGGGCAATGATGAATTAGGCATAGAAGCAATTGCTGTTACTGATCCCAGTAGATGGCATAGTGATATGAACGAACTATTTATAGCCGTTTATGATATGGGTAATTTAATTAATGATTGTTCAAATCCGGAGGAAGTAAAGAATTATTTTTATACTCTTGGTAAAACATTAACAGATGTTGGTTATAACATAGATCAAGGAATACTAAATGCTATTAAAACAGGAGGGGGAATTGGTCGAAACGTTATGGGCGAAGTACCAAAATTTCATAAATAAGATTAAAAGTGATGGTGAAGATGGTAAAAGAAAACAAATTTCATTCATTTAATTCAGGAGTATTGCCAAAAGGCTGCCAGCATTGCGTTAAAGGAGAAAAAATTGTTTTATTTGTTACAGGAATATGTCCTCGGAAATGTTATTTCTGTCCAGTCTCTGATGAAAAGTATGGAAAAGATATTACCTTCGCCAATGAAAAAAAATGTTTTACTTCTAAAGATATTGTTGAGGAAGCAAAGTTAATGGATGCTAAGGGTGCAGGCATTACTGGTGGTGATCCTCTAGCTAAGATAGATCGAACAGTACGTTATATTAAAACACTTAAGAAAGAGTTTGGAAAAGAGTTTCATATTCACCTTTATACTTCATTAAGATTGATTTCTGATGATGTTTTACAGAAACTTTACATTGCTGGCTTAGATGAACTACGATTACATCCAGATTTAGATTCTAACCAATTATGGAAACGGTTAGATATAGCAACAAAATTTCCTTGGGACTTAGGGATAGAGATTCCATTAATTCCTGGTAAGAAAAAAGAAACTAAGAAGTTAATTGATTTTATTCATGCTAAAGTTATGTTTCTTAACTTAAACGAATTAGAAGTTGCAGACAATTCTCAATCAAAATTGTTGGACATGGGCTTTAGTACAAACGAGGGGTTTAGTTATTCAATATCTGGTTCAAAAGAATTGGGATTAGAAATGATCAGTTATGTTCAAGAAAAAGAATATTCCCTACCTATTCATGTTTGCACTGCTAAACTTAAAGATGCTACTCAATTAACTGAGAGAATTAAACGTGAAGGTGAAGGAGTTAAGAAATCTTTTGACATTATTGATAAAGAAGGATTGTTAACTCGTGGTGCACTTTATTTAGAAGAATTAAAGCCAGGGGTTGGGTATAGAGAAAGTTTAAAGCAAAATCATTCTTTATTATTAGAGAAGTTAAAAGAATTACTTCCACTAGTACAAAAGAAATTAAAGTTAAATGATGAAGATTTATTTCTAGATGAATCTAAGCCACGAATACTAATTTCTAAAAAGAATGTTAAGAAAAACAAATCTAAGTTGGCTAACTTAGGATTAATCCCTGCTATTGTTTTAGAGTATCCAACAGCAGATCAATTAGAAATTGAGGTTGATTTTCTAAATTGACATACAAACATACTTTGCGGGATCATGAATCAGAGGAATTTGCTGTAGTTCCCAGTGATGTAGAAAAAATTCTTCGTGCTTGTGAAGAAACTTTAGGGATGGAAACACATGATGTTCCAAGAATAGTTCCTAGGCCGGAGTCCAGTTTAGTTGGTTTGGCTTCTTCATATCGTCCTAAAAAAGGATGGATTGAATCTGAGTCATTTGAATATCAACATAATATGTTCCACGAATTAGTTCATTATTTAATGCATCAAGAAGACTTATTGATGACCGAAACAGTAGCTGATGATGGTCCCTTTCTTAATTTAGTTTATGCTCATTTAATTGATGAAACTGTTGCAGAGTTTTCTACATATAGTACTTGTGGTTATAATCCTAACCTGATAAGTTCTCCTTTCGAGAATAAATTGGCTGATGCGTTGATTGACAATGTTTCTACTGAAGAGGTTGAAGACTGTGTCTTAAAATTAGGGAAATCACCATTCCTTAACCCTGACTATTGGACGGCGATTAGAGTTGTAGCAATAAATAATGCAACGACTCTTCAAGTTGAGCCTTCAGAACTTGTTAGTAGAGTTATAGAGGCTAAAGAAAAATACTCTTCACCAATTGAAATTTATCATGCTATTACTAAAAATCCAGATGATCTCCAACTTGAAGTTCTGGATGATTCTTAGATAGCTCAATAATATAATTTCCTTTGTTCTTAGAATGCCATTCTGTAAATGGATAAAATCTTTCTTTGATTTCAATAACTTTCTTATTTTTGTCTAATAATAAAACAGTTATTGGATAGAAAACAAAAAACATGTGTAAATAAGCTTTCATCTCTTTCGTTAAGTACATGATTAAATTCTTTTTTTCAAAACGAAACATTAAACCTCGTCCCATCTGTACCTTAGTCTTACAATGAATTTCTTCTTCAGAAATAACTTGGTTGCCTCTTTTTATCATAGTTATGTTTAATCCTTTAGTTATTTAAACATTTCTTAAAGATTAGTTTAATAAAGAACGAAGGGTTATCACTTTCATGGATGAAGATATTAACGCAATCATGGCTACATTGGAAGAAGGAATTGATGTTGGTAAAGAAACAGTCATAGGACTACATAAAATGGAAGAAAATTTCCATAAAATTTCTGCCATTACTCACTTATTAATGGAAGAAGGAGAGTTTGTTGATTTTCTTTTTGAATTAGGTGAGAAAATTGGTGACCTTCTTAATGAAATTAAACTAGATGAGGATGGAGAATTACATCTTGTTGTTGAAGGAGAAGCAGCCATAAGGCTTGGTAAGGCTTGGATTTTAAGTCACAGAGCTAGGATTAAAGAAAGAATTCTTGAAGAAAATACTCACGCCAAACATATTATTGGAATAATTAAAAAGCATTTTGAATTGATTAATGAGTTATTTGATGAAAATAAAGAAGAGTTTCATGAAGACCCAGAAATTCATGCTCTGTGTCAGAAATTACACAAACTTTTTATCTTTTACCTAAATTTATTTGCCAAAGAATTATCTAAATTATCATAACTTCCAAAGATCATCCCCAACGTAGTGGATATTCTTAATCACTTTGCCAGAAGTTTCTTTTTCCATCTCCTCAGAGTTAAGTAATGCAATTCCTACAGCTAATGGCTTTTGATGAGTCTCATCAACGATTACAATAAACTCATTCTTTTCAATCCCTTCTTGAATCTTAGTAATTCCTGGCCTCATTATATCTGCTCCATTAACAACAAATTTTATTGCACCCATATCTACGGTAATCTTCTTCAATAATTCTTTTGTTTGTAATAACTTTAATGTTGGAACTAGTTTATCTCCATAATAGAATAAATAAGGCTTTTTATTAACAGAAATTATTTTTTTGTTATCATCTTCTATAAGAACAACAGAATCTTTCTTACTTAATTCTAAACCTGGAATTAGCTTACTGACTTCCTTTGCTTTTAATGGCTTTTGTTTCATTTTCATTTTAACTTCTTATAACTTAACCAAATAAGCAATGCCAAAGTTATTCCCAATAAAACAAATTTCAGAACTTTATCTGCGTGTTGCCAGTATCTTAAAGTGCCGTAAAGTATTAATAAAATTCCTCCACTAAGAATTCCTGTGCTAACTGCATCTTTTCTTAAGATTATTCCAACAACCACTGCTAAAATTCCAACAATAATTGCAACAATGAAAACGATTTTATCATGTTGTGCATTAACAAGAGAAAAGTTATCATAACATTTTTGTGGGTTCTGGCAATTCCCTTTAATAACTGGGACAGGTTCTAGTTCTGAATTATATGCTTCTTTTTCATAAGTTTGCCATTTTCCATCAGCTTCTAAACAAGCTTCTTCACTATCAATTTCATAAATGTCATCTGGACAATAATCATTTCTTTCAGGAGCATCGTGAAATACTTCTATACCATAACCTACAAATAATGCAAATATTACAGCAATTGCAATAGAAATCAAAACTCTTTTTTTATCCATTTTAAATAAGAAATAAAAGAAGTTAATAAAGTTTACTCTCCAATTAAATATAATAACTTTGGAGAATTATTGGACCAGTTCTTAATATTCCCATTTTATTCTACTAATATTCCTACTTTACCTGGCATTGCTTGTTTGGCTTTAGTCTCTTCAGACTCATCACCATTAACAATTTCTACAGTACAAGAGAATTCTTTCTCTAAGAAGGATTTCGCTTCTTTCATTACAGCAAGTTCTTCTTCTTGTGATGTGATCATTATTGGAATCTTTGAAACATCTTTAACTAGGCTTTGAACAATTTTGCTAATTTCTTTACCTTTAACTTTCATTTCTTCTTTCTCTAAAACTACGCGCATAATTTCTCCAAGATTTCTAGTAACTTTTATCTCACTACTAACAGTATTAAACAGTTCATAAAGCCATTTCTCTGCAACAAATAAAGTATACTTCTGAACTTTTTCTAACTTTGCAAATTTTAACACATTTCTCATACCTTCAATGGCTGTTCTTACTAACTCTTCTCCAGAATTAGCCTTATGACTAATACTTTCTTCATTATGTTCTGGCCATGAAGAGGATGAAATTAACTTAGCTTTACTACCATTAATTAGAACATTAAGTTCTTCACTTAAATGAGGAGTTACTGGATTCATTAATTTAAACCAGCTTTCTAAGTATTCAACAATTGTTTTTTTGTTTTCTCCGCCTCTTCTTAAGTACCAACGTAAATCATCATACATGGCAAAGTAAACAGTTGATGTTAACTCTCTTAAATTGTATTCCTTCATTTGATGATTCATTTTCTTAATATTCTCATTTAATTTTGAAATCAACCATGAATCAACAGACATTTTCTTGTCATCCAACTCTTTTATTTCTTCAACCAAGTTGTAGATTCTTTCTAAAGTTGATTTGTAACTAAAAACAGTTTCTTCGATCCAAACAACATCAATATGTGGGGAACCAATATGAGAATAATATAAACGCATTGCATCTACTCCATACTTTTCTACAGCTTCTGGAATTGGAACTGCGCCACCTTTACTTTTTGAAATTTTACTACCTTTACCAGTAACCCACCAATTAACAAAAATTCCTTTTGGCCATTTTTCCTCGGGAAGAATTGCCACGTGGTTCATTAAAAATACAGGAAAGTGAACTGTCTTGTGTTCCTTCCCACCTAAATTAATATCTAATGGATAAAAATAGTCAAACTCTTTCTTAACTTCTTTCCAAGATTCTTTTCCATCTCCCTTTCCAAGGAAAACATAATCAAAGAACTCTTCAGTTAAATCGTTAACTTTTAATTTTCCACTGTTTGTAAATTTAGAAACAATATAAAATATTGGATATAATGTTGAATCACTAATTGGTTCAACTGTCCACTTTTCATCAAATGGCAATTTGCTACCCAACCAATTTCCAAGCCTTGCACAGGCACGATCTGAAAACCAATCTAAAACTGAAGGCATATTATCCTGATATTCTTTAGGATAAATTTTCATTTCTGTTACTTGTTCTTTACTTCTTTCAGTTAATTCTGCATCAGAATACCGAATAAACCATTGATCATCAATTCTTTTAATGATTACTTGTTCTCCACATCTGCAGATTACTTCTTCACTAAGATCATAAAAAACATCAGCTTTTCCTTTTTCTAATAACTCTACTTTCATTAACTCTTTAGCTTCTTCTACTCTTTTGCCAGAATATTTTCCACAAATTTCTGTCATCACGCCAGTATGAAATCCTGCCTTGTAGATCTCCTTAGTTGCTTCTTCTAACTTTGGATCCTCTAAAGATTTAATGTTCATTCTTTCAACAATTTCTTTTGCAGGAAAATCACCATACCCTTTAGATTTGATAATAGGAATTAACTTTATATCTTTAACTTCTTGTTCATCTAAGTTAAATTCAGAAATCATTTCTTTGTTTGCTTGTAACTCTTTTAAAGCAATGTAATCATAAGGTGCATCACTTGGAACACTTGTAACGATTCCTGAACCAATTTTAGGGTCACAAAATTTTGCAGGAAGAATGATGATCTCTCGGTTTATTCCCGGAGCTAAAGCAAATCGACCAATAAACTGTTCTGGCTTAATATCTTCTTTAAGAATAACGTCATCTTTTTGATACTTTAATTTCTCTGCAGCCTCTTTACTAATTATCCAATTCTCACTTTCAACTTGAACTCGGACATATTCTGCATTTGGATTAATCCATAAATTAGTTTGACCATAAATTGTTTCTGGTCTTAATGTAGCGGCGATTAGGTAATCTTCCCCATATTGAAATTTTAAAAGAGTATACTCATTTTTTTCTGCATTACCACCTTTAGCAATGTCAGTTTCAGAAGGGTCTACTGCAACTGGTCCACAATTTATGCAAGCAGTAGCGAAGTAAGGTTTTTGAATTAACAAATCTTTTTGTTGCAATTTTTTAAACTGCCATTGAATAAATTTCTCATAGTCTTTATGGGTTGTAGATGTAAATCTGTCCCAATCACAAATAAATCCAAACTTTTTCCAATAATCATTAATGTAAACTTGGTTAAAATAATCTACTACTTTCTTTGGATCCACTAATTGTGAAATTTGTTCTTCAGAACAGCCATTATTTTTAAGATAATTAATCCAATCTTTATCTTTATTCTTAACTTTATTAGCAAATCCTAATGCTTGATTACCTGAGGCATGTGTTCCAACTGGAAATAATACTTCCTTACCCTTTAGTCTTTGATATCGACAAATTGCATCTGTATAGGAAAATCCTCTCATATGCCCAACGTGTAAATATCCCGAAACTCCAGGATAAGCAAAAATCATCATGAACTTTTCTTTGTTACTTTCAACTTTGGCTTTTCCTAACTCTGTGTCTTTCCACTTCTTTTGCCATTTATCTTGTATTTTATTCCAATCAACTACCATAACCTTGTTAATTGCTGGGGATTTTTAAAAGTTACCTTATTATACATAATATTTAAATATAAACGACTGCTAGGTAGTAAATAATGAATATCGAAAGACTTGTAACAATTGATGATTGTTTTAGAGAACTAGAAGTTGTAGAAGCATGTAAAGGGGTTTTGCAAGGTCCCTTTCATGAATATGATGTTTATGATCATCAAGATAGAAGTTTTCAAGTTATTTTAGATATGACTCCCGATCCTCACTTAACTGTTGCTGCTCGATTACATGATATTGGAAAACTTGAAACTCAAGAGCCTTTAATGAAGGAAGATGGTATTATTTGGTATCGAGAAGATGATCCAGAATTGCCTTATTATCGGTTTCCTGGACACGAGTTTTATGGAAAGGAATTAGTTCTTGGATTAGACCCTAATATTTTTGCTCAGTTTGCTTTAAATCAATTTTCGGTTGCAAATTTAGTAGCGCATCATTACTTGCCTATGAAGCATATTAAAGCAATGAGAGAACAAGTAAGCTTTGAAGGTTTTAAATGGGAATTTTATTCTTTGATTGATGCACTAGAAAGAGCTCCAGTTACGAAAGATGAAATTATGACATTATTCTATGCTGACATGGTCGCTCACGGTGATAAATGTACTGACCAAGTTGAACTATTTGCAATCCGGGCGTTGATTATTGGAGAGCCTGGTCTTGGTAAGGAAGCAATTTACCGGGAACAACAGGAAAAATATCACTCTCAAAGAGATTAGAAAGTAATAAATATTACACTTCTTTTATTTCTGCTAATGAAATTTGAAAAACAGTTTTCTTTACGTGTGATCCCAAATGCATCTAGAACTTCATTAAAGGAAGAAAATGGAAAATTGAAGCTACATTTACAAGCAGTTCCTGAGAAGGGAAAAGCAAATGCCGCCGTTATCAAGTTTTTTAAAAAAGAGTTTGGCATTAAGGTAGAGATTAAATCTGGTAGCAGAAGTAGGGACAAAGTTCTTAGAATAATTAATTAGTTTATGGTTAATAATTATGAAAGAGTAAAGTTAATTTTTTCAGATTAGTAAATCCAAAAAGAACTTCTTAGTTTTCTTCTTGCCATAATACTTATAGTAATCTGGTTTTAAACATATTTTTTCTCGTAATCTTTTCTTGATAATAATGAAATCTTTCTGGCTTGGGTTCCAATCATTTTTCAGTTTTTTTGAGAACTCATTTAGATTAATTTCTTTTAATGGAATAAAATATCTTTTTTTCATTTCATTTTTTAAATTTTCATGTCTTTTCTTCAAATACAATAACTTATTCTTAAAAAATTTAATATGTCCTTTACCTAAACAGTAATTTTTAGGAATCTCTTCAGTCATTGGATACTTTCGAACATAACCTAATAACATTAGAATTTCATTATATTCTGCTATTAAATGTTGATCAGCTAATTTCCTAGGAGGGATTAAATTTACTCTAACCATAATTAGTATTTAAAATAGATACTATTTTAAACTTTGGAATTTTAATATATATTATGCTAAACATATTTTACTATCTATTAATCGCTTTAGGTATTAACATTTTAATGTTTATCCCAGCATTTAAATTTAAAACAGATAAACTAACTGACTTAAGTTATTCATTAACTTTTATTGTTCTGATAATCTTAACTTTATTATTAAGCCAATTTAGTAATTATAAATTAATCTTAACTTTAATGGTTATTGCTTGGGGATTACGTTTAGGAATATTTCTTTTTATTAGAATCAGAAAGATGAAAAGAGATAAACGTTTTGATGGTATGAGAGAATCTTTTTTTAGGTTCTTAAAATTTTGGGTTCTTCAGGGTTTAGCTGTTTGGGTTATTTTAATTCCTGCGCTATTTTTTATCAACTCAGAAATAAATAAAATTATTTGGGTGGGAGTATTTATTTGGATTTTAGGATTAATTATTGAATCAACAGCGGACTTTCAAAAATATCAGTTTAAACAAAATAAGAAAAATAAAGATAAGTTTATTCAAACTGGAATCTGGAAATACTCTAGGCATCCAAATTATTTTGGTGAAATACTTTGCTGGATAGGGATTTATGTTTTTGTCTTTTCTTCCTTAACTCTATCACAGAAGATAATTGGTCTTGCAAGTCCATTATTCATAATTATTTTACTTCTTTTTGTTACTGGTCTGCCGATGTTAGAAAAGTATGCAGATAAGAAATGGGGTAAAAAGAAAGATTATCAAGAATATAAAAGAAAAACAAGTATATTAATACCATGGATACAAAAAAGATAAAGGAATATTTTTTAGCTTTACTTATTGTATTAGCGATAGACTTCACTTGGATACTAATAATTGCTAAATCATTTTATAATGAACAGTTGAGTGGTTTTTTAAGACCTGAAATAGTTCCTATTTGGTCTGCATTATTAGCTTGGGCTTTAATCCCCTTAGGTATTGTTTTATTTGTAAACCAAGTATCTAAAAATAAAAAGCAAAGTATAATTTATGGTGCTTTGTTTGGTTTTATTTTGTATGGTGTTTATGACTTTACAAACTATGCAACCTTAGCAAACTTTACACTGAAGATGTTAGTTGTAGATATTTTATGGGGAACTTTTATTTGTTCAGTTTCTTCTTTATTACTTAGGATAATTGGTGAAAAATGGTTAAAATAAATTATTTTAAATTAATAACGTCAATAATTATCTGTCAGTTAGCTGGCATCATTGGGTCGTTCTTTACAGTTTCTTCCGTTTCAACTTGGTACTTAACTTTGAATAAGCCGTTCTTTAATCCACCCAGTTGGGTATTTGGACCTGTTTGGATAACATTATATTTTTTAATGGGAATTTCACTTTATTTAATTTGGAATAATTATAATAAAGACTCAAAATTAGCAGTAACGTTTTTTTCTATTCAGTTGGTTTTAAACTCATTATGGTCAATTTTATTTTTTGGTTTAAGAAATCCTCTTCTGGCATTTATTGAAATTATAGTATTATGGGCGTTTATACTTTTAACAATAATTTATTTCTATAAGAAATCTAAAACAGCAGCTTATTTACTAATACCTTATATTCTATGGGTCAGCTTTGCTGCAATATTGAATTTTGCTATTTATTATTTGAACTGAGATTTATTTTAATCTAAGTAAACCATTTAATCTTTGTTTCTTTTTTCCAAAATGTTTTTATACTAATTTAATATACTTATGCATATCAAAAGAGGTGATTTTTATGAAGAAAACAAAATTAAAAGGAAGAACAAAAAAAGTAACTAAAATGTCTTGTGATCCTAGAGGAAATTGTGGTTCTTGTGGTGGAGCAGCTTATGGTTTAGGATTCCTTGGAGCAGCAATATATTACATCTCAACTGCAACTGGATTCTGGAACGGTGTTTGGGGAGTTATCAAAGCGATAGTCTGGCCAGCATTCTTAACATTTGAATTAATGAAATACTTAGGGGTGTAATCTCCCCTAATTTATTCATTTTAGAACTCTTAATTTAACACCTGCTTCTTTTAATAAAGCAGTGCCAGTATCATCAGGATACTGAACTTTGCATACAACTTCTATAATGCCAGCATTAATAACCATTCTTGCACACATGTTACATGGTGTAAAGGTAGTATAAAGGGTAGCACCAGATGTTGATGCTCCGTTGTGTGCTGCTTGGACAATAGCATTCTCTTCAGCATGGGCACAAATACAGATTGCAGAATTGTAGTCTGCACTTTTTATTTTTCCTAAGTGTCTAAGTGTACATCTTTTACAATGCCCTTGATTACAATGTCCTATTCCTCTGGGGGTGCCACAATATCCGGTTGAAATAATTTGTTTGTTTCTAACAATTATTGCTCCTTTCTTAGCTGACATACAACTTACTCTTTGTTTAACTGCTTCTGCAATGTTCATAAAATAATGATCCCAATCTGGACGTTTGTCTTGTAATTTGTATAAATAATCACTAATTAATCTTTTAACCTTAACTCTTAACTCTTTTTCAGTAGAATTATTAACAATAGTAACTTTAGCCATCTTAGCAACATTAATTAATTGTTGTTTATTATGTCCATTACTATTTTCAATTAGTTCAATAGCTCTTAGTTCATCAATTGTTTTTGGGTCTGAATCTAAGCTGCGTTGTTTATAACGTTGTAATCGAATTTTTTCTGGTGCAGTAACGTTAACCAGTAAAAAATCATCTCTTTGTTCTAATAATCTAACTTCGGCAGGATTTCTAATTGAAGTTAGAACATGATTTTCACCATCCATCACTCGATTGATTGCTTTTCTGGCAAGAACATCCGGACCATAAATAGATCTTAACTTATTACCAGCTTCAATTAAATTTTCTTTCGTAACTTTTTTACTTTTTAATTCTTCTCTTAAGAAATCTGACAATGAGATCAGAAAGAAATTCATTTCTTGTAGAACTTTAGCAACAGTATCTTTTCCACTGCCGTAACTACCAGTTAATCCAATAATCATAGTTTTACTTTGTTTGTTTAATTTAAATCAATTGTTATTGTGTAAACTATCTATTCGCTAGCCATGTTAAGAATTCTTTCATATACTTCTCTAATCTTTTCGTTCAGTACTTCAATTGTTTCATTATTTTCGAGAACAAAATCCGCCATTTTTATGCACTCACTCAGATTTTGTTGATGTGGATTTGTTGAGAACATTTCCCTTTTTTCCTGTTCTAAGAATTTCTCGTAAGAAATTTTGTCAGTTTCTGATTTTCTTTCTGAGATTCGATCATATCTTATTTGTGGATCCGCATCTACAGCCAAAAGAATTCCTCCTTGTTTTATTAATTGGGCTTCAGCAACTGATCTGATGCTCTCAATTATAACATTCTCAGCTTTAGCTTTTGCTCTTTCTAGAAGCTGCTCAACAATAAAACTTGGAGAATGTGTTGTTCTTAATTCATTTGCTAAATTAGCTTGATTATCTCTGTTTAAGGGCAACCCTCTAGATTCTAGTTTTGCATTAAGATATTCTCTTACAGAGAAATGCATAAAACCCTTTTGCTTTAAAAATTCTACAATAGTTCCTTTACCTGCTCCTAGAGTTCCTGTTATTCCAATTATCATTCTAATTTGTAACTTTACACTATTTATTAAATGTTGTGGTAGCAAAGAATTTATTAATGAGTTAAGATTTTATTAATACATGGAAAGAGGCAAGTTTATTGTTATTGAAGGGTTAGATGGTTCTGGTAAGGGTGTACAAACTAAACTCTTGGTAGAACGCTTAAGAAAAGAAGGTTATCAAATTGAAATGGCAGATTTTCCTCAGTACGGGAACTGGTCAGCAGAGTTTGTTGAACATTATCTAAGGGGAGAATTTGGTTCTGCAAAAGAAGTTACAGCAAAACAAGCATCTTTGTTTTATGCATTGGATCGTTATGCGGCTTCTTCTCAAATTAGAAAATGGTTAGATGATGGAAAAGTTGTAATTTCTAATAGATACACTTCAGCTAATAAGGGTCATCAAGTTGGCAAGATTAAAGATCCTGAGGAAAGAGAGAAAATGTTGGCTTGGATTAATGAAACTGAATATGATATCTTAAAAATTCCAATTCCTGACAAAACTTTATTTTTACATATGACACCAGAGATTGGTCAAACATTAGTTGACAAGAAAGCCGCTAGAGAATACACACAAGGCAAGAAAAGAGATATTCATGAAGCTGATTTGGACCATCTTAGGGATGCTGAAGATGCCTATTTATATTGTTTAGAGAATGATAAGGTTGAGAATTGGCAACATATCATCTGCTTCTCTGAAGATTCTCCCAGAACCATTGAAAGCATCCATGGAGACGTTTATAGGGTTGTTAAGGGAATATTAGATTAATTCTTGATTTTTAAGGGGAAAAGTTTATAAGTTGTTATTGGTAAGTAGTGACTATGGCTGGAACTTTAGAAGAACTTACAAATATTTTCACTAAAAGTGTTTTTGAATTAAATGTTGGTGGTAGGGATAGTCCTCAATTAGTTTTTAGTGCATTTTTGTTAAACAATTATTCTAGAGAGAACTATCGTTTACACCATCTAATGAAAGATTTCCCTTTTGATGTTGTATATAAAGGTAAACAAAGTAAAGGTGCATTTGATTATCATTTATTTGACATTGAAGGGCATTTATTGGCGGAGACTAGTTCGGTTTTAAAAGGAGTGAAGAGACAACTTTTAAGCGATAAAAGATCTCCAAAAGATAGAATTAGAGATAATTTCAAAAGAGGAAAAAAGAAGTCAATTCCTTTTAAAATTAAAAACTTGCCAATTTTAAGTGTTGGTCAAATAGATTGTGATCAAGTAGGTTTAGAGATGATTATAGAAGAACAGGAAGAAGCTCTAAAAGAGTTAGAACTCCAAGTAAATTTGCCTTTTAATCCTATTTTTACAAAACCTCTTCTAGAAAGGACTTTTCCTGCCCGTTTCACCGAAGAAGAAAGATTAATCTATGAGTCTGTATCTGCTAAGTATCAAGGATTAAGTAAAGTTGATGGAAATAGTTTGATTCCTGAAATGCCTCATCATTTATTTAATCTCTCAGGACTTTTATTCCCGAAAAGAGACAGCTTATTGTCAATGATCAAAATGGGACAAAGTGAAGAAAACACCCTCAGAAGAGGAGTTAGTTTTAATATTAAATTAGGAGTTCCCTTTGTTGGGCTGAATAGTGATGAAATATCTTTTTTAGTAGATGTTCCTGGAGAAATATATCAAAACAATTTAAGTGCTGAGTGCTTAAGAATTATTAGATTTGGAGAGTACAATATAACTGATAATGGTGAAATAGATTTTGAAGACATAACAGAATGTGCAAAGTTACATCAAGATATCTACCTTGAATTTTCCGGTCTTGACGTAATAACGCACAAGATTGGAGAAGGAGCCAACAGAGAATGTTATTCAGGATTAATGGAAGGAAAACCGGTAGTAATTTCAGTAATGAAAACTGATCGTGTTAGAGAAAATGCTTGGAAGAATGAAACCAATGCACTCTGGGATTTAACTCACGAAGCGATTGTTCGATATTTGCCTCCCGGAAGAAAATTAAGTGATGGTCGTCCTTATATTGTTATGAAACAGTTTGGAGAAGGAGAGAATTTAGAAGACTATGTTTTTAAAAATGGCCCTCTTAATACTGAACAATTAAAAAGAGTCTTTTATGGATATAAAAAAAGCGATATTAATGGAAGCAATATGGAAGTTCCAGGAATCATTGAAGGATTAAGATTTGCTCATAGTCAAGGGATTTATCACAGAGACTTAACGTTAAAAAACATTCTTATCAAAACAGATGAGGAAGGACAAATCATACAAGCTAAAATTGGAGATTGGGAATCTGTAAGATTTTCTGGAATTGAGGATGATGAACACTACGTGGTTCATGAAAGCTTAGGTGCACCAGCTTATGTTCTTCCAACGATGCAGAATGAAGCCTGTGATGGTTTTTCTGTGGGTGTTTGTATGTATGTGGCTTACACTGGATTTAATCCCATTCTGGAAGTTCCATTTCAAGAGGCTAAAACCGGCAGTGATACAGAAAAAAGATCAGAAGTAACAGCAAGAATGCAAAAAGCATATGAACAGTTGAGTAATGGTCCAGAAATGCAGAAGAGAATGGGTCAAAGACTTGGTAGAAGTTTATGGGTGGGGACTTATCGCCATATTATGAATTTAATTATTCAAGATAGTGGGTTTGGAACTTCTCTTCCTAATGATGCTAGTGGTCTCGGAGGTCCAGATCCAGATCATGAAAGAAGATTACAAGAATACACTTTAGCTAGTAAATCTCCTGTGTAATATGATTCAGTTTATCTAAAATCATAACAAGGTAAGTTAATACATAAGAATCAATCTTCTTACTGTTAAAATAATTATTGTGAATTACATTCCAGGTTCTTCTTTTTAATTCTGCAAGTTCTTTACCTTTTTCCTCGTTGAAGAAAATCTTAACAAAAAAGTCAAACTGGTCATTAACATATTTAATTAGCTTTATTTCATCAGGAGTTGGAGCTTTATTTCTTTTTAAGTAGTATTCTGTTAATGTATTATAATAAATGGAAATTTTTTCTAATAGACCAACAATTAAATAATATCTTATTGTCCTATCGTTATCTTTATGGCCGTTAACATGAAGAATTCTTCTTGAGAATAAAGTTAATTTTCCTACTGTTTTTCTCATTGTAAATATTCCTTTTAATATTTTGCTATCTTTGGTAATTCCTGATTCTAATTCCTTACCCATAGTTGATAGTAGGTGTATTAATCTTCTTATGATAATGTCAAACTTTGATTCTTCTCCTTTTGCAATGTTTTTAATAACACAATACTCTTTTTCTTGTTCCATAATTTCAAATCCTGTCATCATTTCAACTGTTTCTTGTACCTTCTCCATAACCACATTCTCTTTAAACATTATTTTTATTTCATCATAACCAAGAACGTAGGGCACGTATAGTGATCTTTTTACAAACTCTTTTGTAGTTGGGATTGCAATTGTTTTTCTCCCTAAACGTTTTGTTTTCTCATTACCAATAATCAAGCTTTTACCTTCCTCTTCAACATCTAACTCGTCACCTGGCTTGATTCCATGTTTCCTGGCCCACTTGCTTGGTAAGCTAACTGTGAGTGTATTTGTTCCTACTCGGTTGATCTTTCTCTTCATATTGGCTTAAAAACAGTTCTCATATAAATACTTTTTGGAACGTAATTACGTATTTACTTGTAATAATTATAATTGAAGAAAGTATATATATTTCTCTCTCCGTGGATATTCTATGATTCACGAAATCTTTACGGAGGAATGAAAATGAAACAAACAACATATCAACAATTTGATGATTTATTAGAAGAGAACCCCCTTTCCGGATTTTATAATAAACTGGAAAGCATTGTAGATACAACCGTACCTAAGTTTAAAGGACACAAGAAAGCTGTTGCAGGAATTTACCAAAGTTTAGAAGATTTAGGAGAGAAAGCAAGTGCCGTTATTTCAACAGAGATTGACAAAGAATGTATTTTTGATTATAACTGTGAAACTAGTATTAGAGAAGATGCAGTAAACTTAGCTTTATTGTTGTATGGTGTTACAGAAAAAACTTCTGCTGATTTTAAATCAGAAATGAAAAATGCTGATCCCGAACATGAAGAAGATGTTAACAGCCCACAAGACTATTTATTTTATGCTCAACCATTGTTGCAAGAACTTGTTGGTGGAAAGAAGGCTTTACAAGAGGAATTAACTGCATTAGAACAAAAGGAACAATTCACTAATAATTACATTGAAGCCATGGGACTGTTTGGAGAGTTTACTCACGGTTTAGCTATGAAAACTAAACAGGTTGTTCATGAACTGTATATGGAAAAATGTGATGAAATCTATCAAGAGAATGATCAGTTATTAGGTTCTATAGATACTGATACATTTAGTAAAGAAAGTACTCAAAATACTCTTGGTGCTCTTGCTAAAATGAAAGTAAATATGGGTAAAACTAGTCAAGGTATTGGAGTGAGTTTTCCAGACATTTTAGATTATAGTATTGTTCTACCTTCTGTAATCAGAATGTTAAGAAAAGAATATACTGCTTTTAGAGATGATCAAGCAGGATATTTAGAAGCTGAACATCAAGATTTAATGGCAGAGATGAGAAAGACATTAGGTGAAACTCCGCCTCCAACTAGTAGTCCTCCAGAAGTTCCACCAAACACAACAATGCATTGAGGTGAAAAAGAATGGGTTGTCCACATTATGAAGATCGAGACTATAATTGGTGTATGTATAACAAAGGAAAATTTGATGGAAGGATGGAGAAAAATAAAAGGTGTTTGACATCATTTAATCTAGAAAATCTTGAAGAAAAAGTTTCAAGTTCTCTAGTTCCTCCGAGTAGATTTGTTAATGAGTATTATGAGAATGGATATCTTAATGGTTTACATTCTCCGAGAACGATTTAAACAAAAATGATTAATTACATCCCACAAAAACAATTGGAAGAGAAGCTAAGAACTTTTGTTAGCCAGCCAGTTAAATCATTAACTAATTACTGTGACTTTCATTTTGGTGATGATGTGGTAAGGTTTCCAATAGAAACTTCAGAAGGATTAGTATTAGAAAGCTCTTTTTGCCAAGGATATAAAGAAGAGAAGTACCTGGCAGCGTTATCTGCACAAGTTGGATGTGCTAACCAATGCAAGTTTTGTGACTTAGCAGATTTTGGTTTGCAGAAAAACCTTAGTAGTGATGAACTTGTTGAACAATTAAGATTAGTTTTACAAGGCGCTGATAAGAGGGGTTACAATATCTATGATCGACCAGTAAAAGCAACTTTTGTTATGGGTGGGGATCCTTTAAATAATCCTTATTTTCCTGATGCTGTAAGTTTACTTGCAGAAGAATTACCTTTACAACTAAAAGTTTCAACACTTTTATCTGCTGCTAAATCTATAAAAAGAAATTATTCTCGTTTAGTAGAAGCAGCTAAAGATTATCCTAACATTGTTCAAATGCAAGTTTCTTTAAACTCAACCGATGAGGAATATCGACAAAGTTTATCTTTAATTCCTTTAGCAGGATTTGCTGATGTTAAAGAAGTAGGAGAAATCTGGAAAGAACAAGTTCCTGAAGCCAGAAAAATAGATTTGACTTTTACAGTAAATAAAGATACCCCTTTAGACCCTGAATCCATTGTTGATATTTTGTCTCCAGAACTTTTTGCAATTCGTTTAAGAGAATTAGTGCCAACTTCTCGTGGGGAAAGTCACGGTCTTAAAGGAGTTGTTGATGAACAAGTAAGCGAAGCAAGCAAACGTTTTAGAGATTCTGGATATGATTTGATACCTGGTTCTCCTGGGAAATTAGAATGGGATTTTAATCTTTCTCCAGGAGAGATGATTAAGTTATATTCACAAATAAAAACTAAACAAGAGGTAAAACAAAAATGACAGACTCACACTATGACGGCGGACACCGCTGGGAACAAGAACAGAATTACATTGAAGGACACTTTGATTCTAAGCAGGGATTGGTTAATCCTGACAGAGTTAACTTTAGTGAGCAATATCGAATTGGTGTTAGAACTGAACAACTAAACAATCCAACACCAGTAAGGTTTGATTGGGATAAAAATAAGTTTTAGGTAACATTATGGGGGAAAAAGGACTATCAATAATTGTAAAACCAACACATGGGTGTAATCTTGCTTGTAGTTATTGTTACATTGACCCAGAAGCAGAGCAAGGTGTAATGAATGAATCAACTTTAGAGAATCTTATTAATAAATCTATGTCAACACATGATTCTGTAGATTTTATTTGGCATGGTGGAGAACCGTTCATTATGCCTTTAACTTTTTATGAGAAAGCAGTTGAATTACAAAGTCAACATCCAGATAAAAAAGTAGGAAATGGATTTCAAAGTAATGGCACATTAGTTACAGACAAAATCTTAGACTTTTGTGAAGAAAATGATTTTAGTATTGGTTTTAGTTTGGATGGCCCACAAGAAATTAATGATAAAACAAGATATTTTAGAAATCGTAGAAGCAGTTTTCAAAGAACTTTAGATGCAATAAAGAAAACTCAGGAAAGAAAAGTGGGGGGTGGAGCAATAGTTGTTCTCAATAGATTAAATATTTCTCATTTGCAAGAAATTTATGACTTTGCTCAACAAGAAGGTATAAACCTTAAACTTAACCCTTTGATTAAGTCTGGAAAAGCCTCTGATAATTATCAAGACTTGGGAATTGGTCCAGAAGAATATGGTAATGCTTTAGTAGAGTTATTTGATCAATGGTTTCATGATAATTCTTCTGTAAAACTAGATCCTTTTGAAGATTTAATGGGGAATCTTTTAACTGGACGACCATGGGGTTGTAATTACTCCACTTCTTGTCAGTATTCATTTATTTCTGTTGGTCCACAAGGTGATATTTATCCGTGTGGAAGATTTGACGGTGTAACAGATTTTAAATTAGGTAATATTAATGAGAATGATTTACAAAATGTTCTCTTATCTGCAAAAAGAGTTAGTTTGCAAGAAAGAGCTTCTAGAATTGAACAATGTCACCCCTGTGAATATGTTAAAATTTGTAATTCTGGGTGTATGCATAATGCTTACATGAAAGATGGGAATATTGATAGTCGTGATTACTATTGTGCTAGTTACAAAATTCTTTTTGCGCATATTAATCAGAAGATGAAAGTAGAATTATCTAAGGCAGAGGTAAAATAAAATGACAGTTGATGAAAAATGTGTGGTTGAATTTAATGGAATGAGTATAGACCCAAGCAGGATTGAAAATTCTCGTTTGGCAAGTGTTTTTCGTGAAAGAGTTCATGATGGAAATAAGTTTTTGTTTTGGTATTGTGACCATACTGACCATCCGACTGGTGGATCTAATTATTCGGATTATAGTGATGTTCGTAGCAATCATTATGATCATAAAGATAACCATAGTGACACTAGATCTGGTTATTCAGAATGTGATGGTTATGGACATGATTTTGGACATAGCGACCACACTGATAAACACCGTTAGAGATTTGGAGGTAAAATAAAATGACAGTTGATGAAAAATGTGTAGTTGAATTTAATGGAATGAGTATAGACCCAAGCAGGATTGAAAATTCTCGTTTGGCAAGTGTTTTTCGTGAAAGAGTTCATGATGGAAATAAGTTTTTGTTTTGGTATTGTGACCATACTGACCATCCGACTGGTGGATCTAATTATTCGGATTATAGTGATGTTCGTAGCAATCATTATGATCATAAAGATAACCATAATGATTCGACAATTGGTGCTCCGCTACATACTGGATATAGTCAACATAAAGATAGATATAGAGACCGATCCTGAAATGATAGATAAAGAAATTGAATTAATAACAGCTTTGAGAAAAAATTCCCGAACAAGTTTAGTTAATATTGGCCAAAAGTTAAACATGCCTGTTTCAACTCTTTATGATAAGCTTAAACGTTTTCAAGATTTTGGGATTATTAAAAGACATACTACCATACTTAATTTTAGTAAGTTGGGATATTATCACCATATGAAACTAGCCCTAAAAACAACTCCAGAAATGAGGGAAAGTTTGGTCAATTTTCTTAGAGAAAATTCAGCAATTAATTCTATCCATGAGATTAATTCTGGTTTTGATCTAATGCTTGAAGTGATTCATAAAAATGTTAGAGACTACTACACTTTCATTAATTTGCTTAATGAAAAGTTTAGTCCTATGGAAATTCTAGAGTTTCAGATAATACAAGAACTTGAAAGAGAGACCTTCTTAACTAAATAGGTATACATATCCTCAAATGCTACACTTAATCCTTTTCTCAGATTAATCCGTAATCTTTTTAAATGAACTCACTTTCTGCTTGATTACGGCCCCGTGGCTTAGCCTGGTATAGCGCACGACTGATATGTTCAAGCTAAGAAATCGTGAGGTCCGGGGTTCAAATCCCCGCGGGGCCATATTTTTATTAATAAGGTGATTCTATTGTTTAATCTGCAAATGATACAATACGCCAAAGATATTCTTACTTGCACAAAAAATAATCTAATGATTCCATTTGCTACTGTTATGACTCCAATAGTTTATTCTTTAGATTCTTGTTTTGACAGTTCTCCTATTTTTGCTTGTCTTTCTTCATTATTTGCTGCAACTGCTTTAGGGGCAACTATTAACACAATGAGAGGATTAAGAAGGGCAAGAAGAAAATTAGCGGATCAAGATCACGTCCCTTTAGACATGGCTTTAAAGTCAGAACAAATCGCTGATCCTTACAATTGTTATGACATTGGAATGGCTGTTGCTGCTGAACAAGCCGGATTTGGTGGTATGCCTGAAATCACTCCAAGATATTATCAAATAGCGATGGATAAATTCTTTGTAGATTCATTTAATGGAACTCCAGAATCATCTCTTGCAGCCTATAATAAATTAGAAAGGTTAGGAATGCCCAAAGAAAGAATGGGAAGTTTAGAAAGAAAACTTGATAATTCATTTAAACGCTTTCAATAGCTCATCTACACTTCTGTACATAGTTGTTTTTTCTGCAAAGAATTGATCTTTAGTTCTAATATCTTCAGGCGTTTGAAGTACATCATCTGCATTAAGAACTTGACTCTCTTCGCCACCAATCGCTAAATCTGGGGCACTTATTACTCTATAGCCTAATCCCACAGCGTCTTTTGCGTTATTATATACACAATCATATCTATGGAAACCCATCATAACTAATGTTTCTACATCAAGACTTTCTAAGTGTTCTTCAACTTCGGTCTCAATAAAACCCTGACTTTCTACCCATTCTCCATCAACTTTTTTTAACTCTGTAACTGGCAGTTTTCCAAACGCACTGGACGAATATTTCTTAATAATTTTATACTCTGCAGAACCAACAGCTCTTATTAAATCATTAGAAGTAAAACCAAGTAATGTGTATTCTAAGATTACAACCGGAATATCATTATTTGCTGCATACCTTAAGACTCTCTTCATGTTTTCTTCTTTTTCTTCCCATTGTGTTACTTTTCTCAATGCCTTCCCAACTTCAATCGGTCTGTGGTGAGTATGCTGTGTTTCTAAAGCATATTCTGAACCATACTCAACTCTGTCTTGCATGTCTACTAAAACAATGGCAGTTCTATTCTTATCAATAACACCTTCCTCGGAAACACATTCTTCACAAATTTCTTCAATAGAGGTAAGACTAGTAACGTGTTGAGGTGAATAATCTGTATCCATTCCGCCTCCTAATACTCCGAACATAAGTCCAATCAACCATGTGGCTTTATTGCTAATTTCCATAATAGAATGAAAAACCTAAGAATTGTTTATAATACTTTTGTTAATTACTTACTGGGAAGTAATTAAATTAATGAGTGTAGCCATTTAATATTTTAACTTAATAACGCTCCCTCTACACAATATACATTCCTGTGTATAAATCTTTAAATAAGGGTTGTCATTCTGGAGTATATACACAATACGTTATTGAGGGGGTATTTACAATGAGAAAAGTAGTGATGAGTTTAACTGTACTAGTTATGTTTATATTTTTAGTGGGCTGTTTAGATTATGCAGCATATGACATTCCAGAGGATGAAGTTGTTGGGGAAGATGAAGTTTCTTTAGTGGACGAGATTGCCCAAATTGAGAATGAACTGTTAGAACATGAACAAGAGCAAGAAGAAGAACTTCCAGTGGAAGAAACTGTAGAAGAAGAAATTGTTCTACCTGAATTAGGAGAAGTAGCCGATTCAGAAGATTTATTAGAAATTTTTGTTAAAGAAAATGATTTGATGAAACTTAATGCTAAAATTACAGACCCAGATAATGATGTAGTAACTTATGCTTTTAGCGCACCATTAAACAAAATGGGCGAGTGGAAAACTAATTACGGCGATGCAGGAGAGTATTTAATTACTTTATCTGCAACTGATGGAAAGTTAACCACAGAACAAAAAATTAAGATTATCGTTGAGAGAGTAAACGTTGCACCAGTTGTTGATGGTGTTAAAGATATTCGTGTAAATGAAGGTGCTACTGTTAACTTTGAACCAGAAGTAACTGACCCTAATGGAGATGCAGTTAATGTTGAAGTTTCTGAGCCTTTAAAGAACGGAAAGTTTGTTACTGATCACACTTCCGCTGGTGAATATCAAATTTCAGTTCTAGCTACTGACGGTGAATTAGAAACAGAAAAAGTTTTCAAATTAACTGTAAACGATGTTAATGTTTTACCAGAAGTTACTAATTTAGCAGACATTACTGTAAGTGAAGGTGAAACTGTTAAGATTGAACCAACAGTAACTGACTTAGATAATGATGAGTTAGTTGTTACTATTAGTGAGCCAGTTGGAAACGATGGTGTTTGGGAAACTTCGTATGTTGACCATGGAGCTTATGTTGTAACCGTAACCATTAATGATGGTAAGGATACAGTAACAAAGAATGTTAAAGTTGTTGTTGGAGACATTAACATGCCACCACAGATTGTGGATGTTTACTTAGGAAGTTAGTTTAACTAACTCCTTTTTTTTAATTTAATTATAAAAATGGCCTCAAAAAAACTAAGTTTGATTGCTTTGAGCATGATTTTACTACTTGTTTTGGTTAGTTCATCACTTGCCCTCAGCAAAACTTTTACTGTAAAGGAAACTGACTTTGTACAAATCAAAGCAGAAGCAATAGATTTGGATGGGGACAATATTATTTATTATTATTCTACACCATTAAATGAACTTGGCGAATGGCAAACAGGCTATGATGATGCCGGCGAGTATGATTTAGAATTAACTGCTTCTGATGGGGTAAATCAAGTTACTCAGTTAGTTAAGTTAATTGTTGAGAACAGAAATCAAGCACCATACCTTGCTGAAAACAAACTTAGTTCTAAAGAAACACAAACCATTGATTTAAAGAAACTAATTGTTGATCCTGATGAAGATCCTTTAAACTATAACTTTGACTCGCCATTTGATAATAATGGTGTTTGGAGTACAGGTTATGATGATGAAGGTACTTACACAATAGATGTAATATTTAGTGATGGTGAATTTAATTCAAAAGGAAGGATTGAAATTACTGTATTAAAAACTAATCAACCACCTGTTATTCTTGAACTTTTTGAAGAAGATAAAATTGTTAATGCTAAAGAAGGAAAAGATTTAGAATTCTTTGTTAATGCTGTTGATAGTGATGGTGAAGATTTAGTTATTATTTGGAGTTATGATGATGAAATAATTTCAGAAAGAAGTTCTGGTGATTTTTATCTAGATTATAATCAAATGGGAGAACACACATTAAAACTAGCGATTACTGATGGTGTTAAAGAAGTAATTAAAGAATGGACAATTAAAGTAGAAGGCACTAACAGAAAACCAGAGTTAGTTATCTTGCCTATTAACCTTAATGAAGGTGAAACGGTTTATTTAGATCTCCCAGACGTAGATTTAGATGGTGACGAATTAGTTTATTCTTTTGAGTCTCCTTTAAATGAAGAAGGAGAATGGACTACTGATTATGAAGATGAAGGTAGTTATGAATTAAAAATTACAGTTTCAGATGGTGAATTTGTTAATTCTGAATATGTAGAAATTGAAGTTTCTAATGTTGATAGATCTCCTGTGTTAAAGTTACCAGAAGAACTAAGAGTTTATGAAGATGAAACTTTATCTTATACTTTTGATGCTATTGATTTAGATGGTGATAAAATTGAATTTTCCTTTGATGGACTTCCAGAAGAAGCAGAATTTAAAGATAAAACTTTAACTTGGAAACCAGGTTATGATTACATCAGAAGAAGTCAAGGAATGATTAGTAATATTCTAAATACACTTAGGTTAGAACATTTATTTTTAAACTCAAGATCTTTCAGTTTAGCAGTAACAGCATGTTCAGAGGATACTTGTGTTACAGAGAACACAGAGGTTATTGTTTACAATGTAAACAGAAAGCCAGAGTTTACAATCTTAAATGATTTAAAAATCACAGAATTAGATCTAGCACAACTTAACACAGAAGCCATTGATCCAGATGGAGATATTGTTAGAGTTTACTTTACAGATCCCCTGAGTAAGAAAGCTGGAGAATGGCAAACTGATTATGATGATGAAGGTGTTTACACAACGTACGTAACTGCTACTGATGGAAAATCTGGAATTACTATGCCTGTACAAATTACAGTTGAGAAGAACAACAGAGAACCTTCTTTACATATTCAAAATGACCAGTTAGTTGTTAATGAAAATCAACAGTTTATGTTTACTGTTTCAGCTTCTGATCCTGATAACGATGAATTAACAATTAAGTTAGATAATCCACCACCGGGAGCTTCATTTAATGAAGGAGTATTTTTATGGACTCCTCCTTATAATGTTGTAGTGAATAGAAGTGATAAGTGGTTAGATAACTTCGTTAGTAATTTTGATCATCTTAACAAAAAGTTTAGTAGTGAAAAAGCAACTGTTTGGTTAAACTTTGTTGCTTCTGATGGTTCAGCTGAAGTTGTACATCCTGTTAAGGTTATTGTAAAGAACGTTAATGTTAAGCCAGAAATACTTGATGTAATTCCAGTGAATCAGTTTACTGTGCCTGTAGGAAAACCAATTGTATTTCACGTTACTGCTAAAGACTTTGATGGTGATCGTTTAACATATGAATGGGACTTAGGTATGAGGCAAACTTCTGTTAAAGGAACAGATACTATTAGTAGAACCTTTACCTCTGCTGGAAAGAAAAATGTTGAAGTTAGTATTGACGATGGCCGAGACGAAGTTGAAAGAGAATGGGAAATAACTGCTGTTCAAGAAAAAGAAGTTGTTCCTACTACACCTGCTCCTAAAGGCGACCCTTTCAATGTAGTTGTTTATGTTATTGAAGGTAAATAGTTTTTAATTTTCTCTTTTAATTTCTTTAAAATAGTTAAGTTTTTATACTTTTATCTAATTCTATTTCTCTATGAGTAGTATAAACCAAGAAATTGCAAAACTGATTAATCACCACATTTCAATACAGAAGTCTCTTCAAAGAGATATTGTTAATTTACGTGGATTGGCTAAATTTTTAATTAAGCGTTACCACTTAACTCATCCTGTAGATGGTGTTATCAGCGCAATTCGTAGATATGATTTTGGACATTTTTCTGAAGATAAAGTTGAGCTAATACAAGAAGTGTTTTCCAAAATGTTGTTAACAACTAAAGATAACGTTGCTCGGATGATCTTAAAAGATTCTGCATTTGATAAAATAAGTAAAGATTACCTTGAAGAAAATGTTCTTAAGAAAAATTTGAGGATAATTAAGGCCAAGGAACAAATCACTTTAATTGTTAATCAGAAAAATATTGAAGAGAAATTAGCATTGTTTGATAAGGACGATATTATTACAGTACATAAAGGATTATCAGAGATTAGAATTCAGTTTCAAAAGGACATTACTTTTCTAAAAGGAATAGTTTCCAGAATCACTTCTGAACTTGCTACGAGAGATATTAATTTAGTTGACATAATCTTTAGTATGCCAGACATTTTAGTGTATGTACAAGAAGAAGATATGTTAGAAGCGTTAGAAGCATTAAGAAAAATAAAAGTTTAGTTAAGGAAAAGTTTTCCGTGTCTGTATGCTAACATATTCCCTACAGCATAAGATAATAACTGGTCTGTTGTAACTTCACCTACTTGTTCTTGTGTGTGTTCAATTACTTTTCTAACATTGGCATGAAACTCCGAAATATGTTCGGTACCCCAAACAAAACTTAACAATTTTCCAACACTAGTTCTAGATTGTCCCGTAGTGTATCCTGAGACTCTAACCATCTCTTGTTGATATGCAGAAATAACTTGGTCTACTAATTGGTAACCATGAACATGAGTTTGAATATTAAATTCATACCCTAAAGAAGTTTTTCTCACTTCAGTTGGCCTAATTCTAAAACCGCCATTAGAAAGAGTTTTAACTTGTCCATCTAATGAATCCGTACTTTCGGAATCAATTCTCTTTGCTAAGCCTGTTGCTGTTGTCATATATAATCTAATCTCTATATTCTAAATAATCTCTTTGGTATTAAAAGACGTTGACCAAAATCAGTGTTTTAGAAATGCTTTTGACACATCTGTTAGGTTATTGACACAAAAATTAATAAACGTATTCTAATCTAAGCTTTTTATGGATGCAACGCATAAACTAGCTCTTGAAACTATTGAAATGGGGAAACAGGCAATTATCTTTGTTTCTTCTAGAGCTTCAGCAGAAAAAACTGCAGAGGAGATTTCTAAGCTAACTTTTATGAGGTTAACAGAGTTGGGAAATGATGTTTTGAAAGCTGGATCTACACCAACTAAACAGTGTAGGAAGTTATCTCATACAATTGAAAAAGGAATTGCTTTTCATCATGCAGGATTGTTACAGAAACAGAAAGATATTATTGAAAATGAATTTCGTTCAGGTAAGATTAAAGTTATTGCTGCTACTCCAACACTTGCCGCAGGATTAAGTTTACCTGCTTTTCGTGTAATAATTAAAACTCTTAAAAGATATTCTGGCCGTTGGGGAATGGATTGGATTCCTGTTTTAGAATATTTACAAATGGCAGGTAGGGCTGGTCGTCCAGAATATGAGGCATTTGGAGAAGCCATTGTAATTGCTACTAATGAAAAAAATCAAGAAGAGATTTATGATAGATATGTATTAGGAGAACCAGAAGAGATTTATTCCAAGTTAGCAGTTGAACCGGTACTTCGGACTTATTTACTTTCTTTAATATCGTCTGGAATTATTAATGATGAGAAGTCTATGAAAGATTTCTTTTCAAAAACATTCTGGGCATCTCAGTTTAAAGATTTTAAGAAGTTAGAATTAATCATGGACAAAATGTTACAGTTATTAGATGAATGGGGTTTTGTTACAATTTCTGGTGATAAAGTTTCTGGAGATTTTGTAACTGCCGCTTCTTTAGTTGGAGTAAGTAAAGAGAAGAAATTAAAAGCAACTTTAGTTGGTAAAAGAGTAAGTGAGTTGTACTTAGATCCTTTAACAGCCCGACATTTATTGGACTGTTTAGAGAAGTTTGATGATACTAAAGATAGCTTTTCTTTATTACAGATGATTTCCTTTACTTTAGAAATGCGACCATTATTACGTGTTAAAGCAAAGGAAACTGAGAAAGTTCAAGAAGAGTTAGTTAAAAACTTTGAGAAATTATTAATGGAAGAGCCAACTTCCTTCAGCTTAGACTATGATGATTTTATTAATTCTATTAAGACTACCTTATTTTTTTCTGCATGGATAGATGAGAAAGATGAAGATTATTTATTTGAAAACTATGACATCCGTCCTGGTGAGATAAGATATAAGTTAGATGCAGCTGATTGGTTATTGTATGCTTGTGATGAACTTGCTAAGGTTTCTGCTATGTCTAAGGAACTGCAGAAAGAAATTGTTAAACTGCGGGTTAGAGTTAAGAACGGCGCACGTGAGGATTTACTTCCTTTACTTAAGTTAAAAGGTATTGGTAAGGTTCGTGCGCGTAGACTAATTAGTAATGGTTACAAGGATCTAGGAGCTTTGAAACGAGCTGGATTAACTTCACTGTCTCAAATACTTGGAGCGGCTGTTTCCAAATCCGTTTCTTCTCAATTGGGATTAGAGATTAAAGAAGTTCCTAAAGGTACTCGTAAAGGCCAGTTAAGTTTAGAGAAGTTTTAGTCCATATCTAATCCAAAAGATCCAATGAAATCTGTAATTAAATTGTATTTACTTAAGTAATTAAAACCTTTATCAGTTAATGAATATGTTTTTCCTTTCTTTTCAATGTTTTCAACAACAAACTTTCGGGAGATTAGATCATTTAGATATTCATCTAACATTTGATGAGAAAGATTAGCTTTATAGAGAATATGCGTGGGTTTGATGGTTCCATTTTTATCCCTTATAACTTTAAGGATATCGTGAATGATCTGTAATCGATCTCTTTTTATGTTCATTTTTTAATTACCAAGATAAGGTTTGTTAAAATTAATAAATAAGCTCCCAGTTCTAAGAAGTGTCCAATAATGTAAAACAGTCCATGATTCACAGAAAATATGAAATGGATATTTCCAAACAATAAAAATGCAAACGCTGTTAAGACTAATAATGTTTTAGGTTGTTTTCTTTTAATATAATTTTTAAAATAATGTATTGCAATAAAAACTAATAGTATTGAGGAAATTATGTAATATAAGTACAGTGGATTAGGACTTAGTAATAAAATAATTATAGGGATGGTTAAAAGAAGAGCATATAATCTGGAATTATTAACTTTAATAGTCATGTACGCAAGAGTAATTAATCCTGCTATGAATAAAATAACGTAAGCATAAATACCAAAAGAGTTCCATGTATTAACTGAAACTACTTTTAATACTCGACAAATATCCTCATTCAATTTTATGATTATTGCAAAGTTAACAAACGACCTTACAAAGTATGAAAGAGAAATAAGCAAAAAAGAAATTCCAAACAATTTTGGTTGTCTTTGTGCAGTAAGTTTATAGATCTTAAATGCAAAAAAACTTACAACTAAAGTTATAATTGCAAAAGCTAATTCTAGTAGTACATCATAACCAAAGAACCAACTAGGAATTAAGGATAGGCTAGCCATATAACTTAATACTGAATTCTTCCTTTTTAAAGTTTACGTAGGTGCCCTCACATTTGTCCTTAATATCGTATTTAAACAACCCGCAATATCACTACTATAAACATGGAGGTGTTTAAACATGACAACAAATGAAGTTGAACTGCGGTTCAAAGAATTTAGAACAGCATATTGGGAGGTATACAACGAAATACCATTACTGTCTGGAGCAATTAATCCAGATGTGAGGACATAAAATGAGATACACACATACAGGATATAATAGATTATTAATTGGAGAGGTTTCCAATATCATTTTTGATCAAGTTGAAGAATCTAAAATAATTGGTTGAACTATTGGAGGCAGAAAATGTATTACATAGGACATATGGGATATTTTGGAGGTGTTACAATGATAATCTTTTGGGGTCTAGCAATTTGGTTTATTATTTGGTTCGTTAACCAGAACAAGGGTAAGGGTGAGATTAAGTCCACTCCCTTACAAATCATTAAGAGACGATTTGCTGAAGGCGAAATTAATAAAAAAGAGTTTGAAAGTATGAAAAAGGAAATAGGTTAATTATAAGTGGAGATGTGAGAAAGCCTTAAAAGAGTTGTAAATATACCTTAAGTAAAGAGGTAAATAAAAATGGCGAAACAAATTAATAAATTAGCAGCAGGATATGCTGGAGCAATTGTTGCAGCAGTAAGTATGCTTCTACTTGGCATTTTAGGAAACTTAGGAATTTACATGGGTGCTGTAGAAGCAATGATGAAGTGGCATGCATTTTTCTCGTTAAGTGTGCTAGGAATAATTACTGGAATGATTGAAGCGGCAATTATAACATTCGTGTTTGTGTATGTGTCTATTTGGTTGTACTATAAACTAGCTTAACTTTTTTATCTTATTTTTAATCATAACATTTATATCTCTAAATTCATTACTTCTATAAATCGAGTAACTAGTTACTCACAAAAAAGAGGTGAATTATAATGAATACGCTTGAAATTATTGTATTGATTTTTGCTATATTAACTATTGCCAAAGCAATTATGTTCCTTTTTATAAAGCAAAAGCCAATGCTAAAACTTGTTGAGAATGTTTCTAAGTATACTAATATGTTTAGTGTTGTTCTTGCTATAGGAATTATTGCATTGGGTTATCTGTTATTAATGCAAATGTCTATCATCCAAGTATTTGCAGGAGTTATCTTAGGAGTAGGAATGATGGGATTGTTCTTTATTCAGTATCCTAAACCAATGACTGCAATGTTTAAAGAAATGATGAAGAGAAAAGGAGCAATTTTTATTGGGTTTTTCTTTTTCTTGGTAATGTCTGTTTGGGTAATAATAGAATTATTATTTTAATTTTTTCTTTCTTTTTTCATTTGTATACTGGGGCACGGGACCCATTATAGTTTACCTTCGGCAAACTATGTCCCTCCATTGGCGCCAGTATACAAATGAAGAGTTTATCTATATTCTGTAGAATAGCTTTATAAACAAACGACTGATTTTGTTAGAAATGGCTAATATTACAGTTAAAGGACACGAATTTAAAGAACCTTTAATCAGAGATTCTTTTGATCGGAGAGCTGTACAGTTCAAAAACAGTATCTTTGAGTTACTTAGAAAGATTGGTATTGGTGAAGACGATGTTAATGTTCCTGTACAAAATGTTGCATATAAAAGAGGAAGAGCTTTTGTTTCATTCTATTTAGAACATACACACCTTTATTACAGTTATAATAGATCTAGAAAGTTTGTAGAAAACCTTTATGTTGTACTTAAAGTAATTGAAGCTGAAGTAAATCTTGTATTCAACAAAGAGAAAACTGTTGAACAGTTCATTATTGATTATTCTGAAGATGAAAAAATTGAAGATCAGCGTAAAGATGCAAGAGAATTACTTGGCGTAGAAGAAGATTGTAATGATATAGACTTAATTAACCAAAGCTATAAGAAAATGGCGAAGGAACAGCATCCTGATGTTGAGGGTGGTTCTCAAGAGAAGTTTAAAGCAATTAACGTCGCTCACAAGATGTTAAAAAGAGAACTAGCTTAGATCTACTTAATCAAATCTAATAAATCTTCTCCATACTTCATAACTTTTGTTGGCCCAAAACCATGAATACTTTCTAACTCTTCTATTGTTTGAGGAACTTTTGTAGCAATGTCTACTAAAGTGCGGTCATGCATAATAATGTAAGCAGGAATGTTTAGTTCTTGAGATAATTGTTTACGCCAATCTTGTAATCTTGTTAAGAGATTTTCTGATTTACCATTAATTTTTGTTAATGAATCCTTAACTGTTAAATCAATTTCTTTCTTTTCTAATAAAGAAAGCATTTCTTTGTTGATGAAATATGTTGGATTTTTTCCAGAATAGGATAAGTATAATGTTTTTTTTGCTCGGCTCATAGCAACATAGAAAAGTCTTCTTTCCTCTTCTTCTTTATCATACTCTCCAACTTTAACCATATCAATAATTGGATGTTCAGAACCTTTACATGGAAAGTTCATTACACTACATCCAGCAACAAAAACCATGTCTGCTTCTAATCCTTTAATTGCATGTATTGTAGCAAGAGTAATTTCATCTTTTCCTGCTAGAACTGATCTCTTAACTTCATCACTTCTTAAGACATGTTTAATTCCTCTTACTTGCATCATTTGTGATAACTCATTAAGTTGTTTATTTGTTCTTGCTAGCACAAAAATTTCTTCTCTTGGTAAAGAAGAAGAAATAATCTTTTGGATAATGAACTCAAATTCTTTTTCTTCAGAATTGAACTTTAGTAATTTAATATCTTTATCTCCAAAAACTTCTGATTCTAGATCTGGAAGACCCATAATTCTAATTGATTTGTTAATTAAATCCACAATATGTTCTGTTGAACGATAATTCTTAGTTAATGTAATAATTTCCGCAAGGGGATACTTATCTTCAAAGTTAATTATGTACTTGATATCAGAACCTCTCCATCCAAAGATTGATTGTCTTGGATCACCTACACAAAAAATGTTTTTCGGGTTTAAAAGATCTACTAACTTAATCTGGATAGAATTAACATCTTGGTATTCATCAATTAGTACATGATTGAACTTTGGGATTAGTTCAGGATGTTTGTTAAACAATGCAATAGTATCAAGTAATTGATCAGCAAAATCACGATAACCATGCTCGTCCATATACTCTTCAACATAACTGCAAATTTTAATTACCAGTCTAAAACTAGTTTTATGTTCTGGAGAAATGTCAAAGGCAGAATCCTCTATTGGGAGATTTTTAAACTTAAAATAATCTCTTAGAAAGAAAATGTCGTTCATGAAAATATTAGACAGTTGTTCACTAGTCTTAGTTTTTCTTTGTCCTTGGCTAAAATAAATTTCAATTACTCTGGACATACCAACCTTTAATGATTCTAATGCTTTTTTGATAATTAAGAACCTGTCTCTATATGTTATAACCCTAACTTCTTTATCATAAATTAAATCATTATGTTTTCTTAGAATGTTTTCACAAAACGAATTAAACGTTTCTACATGAACATCTGATAAGTTGTCCATCTTTTCTAACCTTGTGGTCATTTCTTGTTTTGCTTTTCTTGTAAAGGTAATTGCCAAAATTTCTTTTGGATCAACTGAACGATACTTTACCAAAAATTCTATTCTTTTAGTTAAGACAGTAGTTTTTCCAGAACCTGCTCCAGCAATGCATAATATATGGTTATCATCACAGATAATCGATTTTTTTTGATAATCTGTGTATTTACTTAAGAAAAATTCCAACGCTTTAAACGCAACTTTATCTTGTTCTGTGATTATCGTTTCTCTTTGTTTAAATGATACTGATAGTTTACTTTTGTATAATGATGGTTCAATAATCTCATTCCTACCTTTCTCTGTAAGTTCTAACACTTTCCAGAACTTATTATTTTTGACTTGAGCAAACTTAATCAAATTGTTTAGGATTAAGTTATCAATTAACTGGTTCAATTCTTGATCATCATAACCTAAAGTGCCAAAGTTATTGTAAGTATGAAGTTTATTTCTTTTAATAGACTCATTCTTATTTTTACCTTGAAGAAACTCTATAAGCAGCTTTTTACCAATTCCAAAAGGTATCTCATCTATCGCCTTGAGAATATAGATATATTCCAATTCTTTTTGCATTTTAATTGCTAAAATGAAGTTATTTAAAACACTTGCCTTTTGTTTTGGTTTGAATGTGTAAAATTATCAAGAAAAGCAAATGCGCGAAAGAATTATATATCAACTAGTATTAATTCTTTACACCAGGTGATTTTATTAATTTTAGTTGTTATATTATGGTTTTAATATAGGTAATTGGTTCAAAAATGAAAAAAAGTGAAGATAAGAAACTTAGTACTGAACAATATCATATTCTAAGAGAGAAAGGAACAGAAGCACCTTTCTCTGGGAAGTATGTTAAGTTTGACAAAAAAGGTAAGTACGTTTGTGCTGCCTGTGGTAATGAATTGTTTAGTTCTTCTTCTAAGTTTGACTCTTCTTGTGGATGGCCAAGTTTTAGTGATGCCAAGAAAGATGCTGTCAAGTTTATTGAAGATTCTTCTCTTGGAATGAAAAGGACAGAAGTTGTTTGTAGCAAGTGTGGTGGTCATCTAGGCCATATCTTTGATGACGGTCCTACTGGTAAAAGATACTGTATCAACTCTTTATCGTTGGACTTTAAAGAGTAAGAAAAGTTATTGATTATTTCCTAATAATTTCAAATTTAAAGTATTGTTCTTGGAATTCAGTTAAAGCACGAATTTGGTCATCAGTATATTTTCTACCTTTTGGAGCTACTACTAATTTATCATCATTATCATCAGTTCTGTGGATTATAGCAATACAAATTCCAGTAAATTCTTCCATTGGTTCAAATATTCCCAGTACATAAGCATCTAACTCGTCCCCATCAGGTGCTTTAGTATCTGGAACAAAACCGTAATTTACACAATATATAATATCACATTTAGGATGTTTAGTTCCTAACTGTCTATCCATTTTAACAGTTACTTCTTTATTCAAGAAAGGCAGGGAATATTCCATAACTAAGTGAGATCTTGGAGAATTTATAAAATTAACTGAATTACTCTACAACATACTCCCAGCCAGGTTGCCATGCTTTTGTTTTTCTCCAATCTTCTGCAAAAGCTTGTTCCCATGTTTTCTTGTTTAAAAGAACGTCTAAAGCTAGCTGAGGAGCTTTGTGACCAACAATAGCAACATGTTTACCCTCATAATTTTTCTTTAAGAATTCTAAAAAATCATTTAATCTATTTTTAACATCTTCATATGATTCACCGTTTGGCATCGGTGTGGTAATACTTTTTTCTTGAACAGGTTCAACTTCTTCAGAAGGTTTACCATCAAGATCACCGTAGTTACATTCTCTTAATCTCTTATCTTGAATAACTTCATATTGACCTTTCCAAGCTAACTCTGAAGTGTGTACTGCTCTTATCAAGTCTGAACAGAATACCACATCAAAATGTTTGTCCTTAGTCAGATCTTTTAATCCAATTGCTTGTTCTACTCCCAGTTCAGAAAGATCTACATCTTTCCAACCAGAAGAAATGTTTGCTTCATTATCTGTAGTTGTACCGTGAACGAAGTATGTTATTTTAATTGCCATGTTACTTAGAAATAAAGGGGAATTATAAAAGTTTTGCTGTGTTTTTAAGAACAAGTAATCAGAAGAAAGATTCAATCAGTGTTTTAGAGTTTAGAAGAACTTCCTTGAAGGATTTGTTATGGAAGTCAATATTATCTAAGTTGTCAAAAGAAAACCAAGCAAAGTCTTGATGTTCATTACATAGCTGAACATTATCCTTTCCTTTAAGTTTACAAACAAAAAACACCGCATACCTATGATCCTCATCTATCCCCCACATAGTTACATCAGAAGGAAACAAAACATCAACTTCTAAATTGGTTTCTTCCTTAATTTCCCTAATTAAACCTTTCTTAGGGTCTTCTTTATCATCAAGACGACCACCTGGAAATATCCATCCTTCAGAAGGATTAGTTTCTTTTGAAAACTTAAGCATCAAGAACTTATTGTCATGTAAAATTATACCATACTCTGCAACCCTTGTAACTAAGTGTGCCATTTTAATCTAAATAATCATGGTGGTTTGTATAAAGTTATTGGTTTAGTTAATAATAATTTAAATACAGAAATTTTATAAATTACGCATTTAAATTATATTTAAATGAAGTATCTATCAATATTCCTTATAATTGTACTATTACCCATGGCTTTTGCTACACAGTATGAAGGAACTTTAAATTCAGATGGAAGCACTTCTTCAATTGAAGAAAATCAGCCTGTTGTAACCACACCTTCAGTAACCGGTTCAAGTTCTTCCGGTGGTGGCTCATCATCAATAGTTATTTCCACAGATGAAGATGATACAACTCCAATTCAACAAATAAAAGTAAAAACTACAAAAATATCAGAAGAAAAAGTAACTTCTGAACAAGAGGGTAATTTTTTCTCTGAAATAAAAGACGATATGACTAATCTGTTTGGATTATCTAGTCAGAACCAAATAACCGGAGCAGCCATAGGAACAAATAATAATGGTAACTGGGTTTACTTAGCAATGATTTTTGCTTTTATTTTTGGGATAGTTATAACAATCATTGTTATGAAAGTAAGAAAACGCCCATAAATTTTATAAAAATGAGAACATAGGGGAATTATTATGAAAAAATTAGTCTTATTTGCATTGATGATACTATTTTTAAGTTCAATCTCTTTTTTAGTTAATGCGGACTTAGAGGGCTATATTTTCCCAGAATATGATCCCGGGAATATCTCAATTAATATCTATTCAGTTAATCCTTATGCTGTTGCTAATGACCAATATGATAATGGTTGGCACTTTAAATTATTAGTTAATTTTCCAGAATACGAAAATAATGTCTCTTTTTGGATTAATGATTGGGAAAATGCTGAAGGAGAGATAGTAGAAACTAATGGCAATACTAAAATTGTTTATGATGATAAAGATTATTACCTTGGTTCAGAATCAGATTTTTCTGGATCAGATTCATTAATTGTTGAAGATGAATGTCTAGTTAATTGTCCAGGCATACAAGCACATTTTGATTTATTTGTTAAAATACCTGAAGCATTTACTGGAGGAACTTTTTCTACAACTTATGGAGTTCAGTCTTTACTGGGACCAGATAATATCTGCACTGAAGATGAACATGGTGAAGTTAGTGCATTTCCAGAATGTGAACTTACTTGTAATGAAGGATATGTTTTAAATGATGATGTTTGTATAGGAACAGAAGTTCCTGTTATTGAATCCATCGAAAAGAAATATGTTGCTGTTGATGAAGAATTAAGCTTTGAAATCAATGCTACAGATGTAGATGGTGATGTTTTAACTTATTCCTCTTCTGATTTGCCTGAAGGTGCTACTTTAGAAGAAGCAACTTTTACCTGGACACCAACTGAAAATCAAACTGGTACACATAAAGTTAATTTTAATGTTACAGACGGATTATCTACTGTAACAAAAAAAGCTCGGATTGAAGTTTTTACTAATTTAGAATGTGGTGGAATTGTTAAGGAAGATGAACATTTTGAATTGGATGAGGTTTTGTTTGAGTATCTGAGCTCTAAGAACAGCGATGATTCTACGCAAACTATTAAATTTAAGAATTTGAATAATAGTGAAACTTGGGAAAGAACTTTTAGTGATGATTGTACATTTGATTTAAATTTTGGTGGAATTACATATGCATTTCAAGATGCAGGTTCAGGTTGTGAAAGTGATGATTGGGATATAATGTATCAATGTGATTAAATTCAACTGGAACGTGAATATATTAGGGAACGAACTAAAGCTAAATTAGATTACTTGAAGAAACAAGGTAAGATATTAGGCAGGCCAGTTGGAAGCAAGGATAAAAAAAGAAGAAGAGTTTCTGGATACCATCAAAGAGGGAGTAAGTAAAATTTATAAAGTTAGGTTAATTTTTATTGATCATGAAATTTAGTCAATGGAGTGCGCTGGGGGTAGCTTCTTATTTGTTGGTAGCTTTTTTTATTTGGTTATATAAAATTGAAAGTGCGGTGTGCAGGTCTTCTGATTTACTCGCACCCTTAAATCGTTTAGATCTTACTAGTTGTGTTATTAGTGAAGTGGCGGGACTAATTATACCTATTTTCATTATTTTTGGAAGTACTTTTTTCTTCTGTGGGGCGCTGGAAAGTGGGAGAAAGAAAAATTAAGTAAAATTTATATCAGTCTGTTAATTTATACCAAAAAACTCCAGCAACATTCTTTACACCCTTCTCAAACCAAAACATTCTTAAACCCCACTTAACCATTGCTAAGGACAAATGACTAAAGATCTATCTGTGTACCTAGGAACATCTAATAAAACTAAAGTATTCTGGAATCCAAAGAGTGAAAAGAATCCACATTTAATTACAGTTGGCGGTTCAGGTTCTGGGAAGACGGAAACGTTAAAAGCGATTATGTTGGAACTTAAAAAACAAAAAATAAACTCCATTATCTTAGACTTTCACAACGATTTTAAGGTTTTTGCAGACAATTTAGTACAAATTGATAAGGCAACATTACATCCTTTAGAAGTACAACTTAATGAAAAGCCATTAGATGTTTGTTATAAAGTTTCTAAGATGATTGCTAGTGTCTTCTCTCTAGGAGATGTACAAGAAGCTATTATTAGGGAAGCGATTAAAGCGTTCTACATAAAGTCTGGTATTAAAGATATTAAGAAAGTAAATGATGGAACTATTGAACTTCTTCCATTTTCTTTCTTCAGAGATATTATCTTCGACACCCCTATTAAAAATCAAGGTGTACCTAAACTATTAGCAAAGATTTCTGTATTATTCGACGTTGACTTATTCATGGAAGCTGACGGTACTTCTTTATCATTAAACACTATTATAAAAAATCTAAGTGTAATAGAACTGTTAGATTTTCCTACAGATGAAGTAAAGGCACTAGTAGCAGACTTACTACTAAAGAAACTAATTAACTTCCTCTACATTAAAGGTAAGTGTGAAGATTATTGGCTTTACATCATAATTGATGAAGCACATAGAATGATGTATCCAGGCAGTCCAGTTGAACTTTTACTTAGAGAGTCTAGGAAGTATGGTGTGGGAATCATTCTAGCCTCACAACGACCTACAGACTTCTCAGAAACGATCTTAGCTAACGCTGGAACAATTATTGCATTTCAAGAATCTTTAGATAAGGATGCAGTATTTCTGTCAAAACAACTAAGAATACCTAAGGTTAACTTTCAAAAATTAAAAACTGCAGGATTGGGTTACTACTTGTTCTCTTCAAAAGATGAAACAGAACAAATTCAAATATCTCCAGTTAAAGATAGAAAAGAGTATAAAGAAATCGCAACAAACTTTGATGAAGAAGAACGTTCTGACTACTTTAATAAAGAATTAAAACGAATAAAGAAAGAAAAAGATAAATACAAAGCTTTAGAAGAGTCAAACAACAACCAAGAAGCTAAAATCAAAGAGTTGGAACAAGAAATCTCTAAACTAAACGGAACAATGGAAAGAAAGGATTATCTTCTTAACAAACATGATATTGAAGTAAAATCATTAAATAAAGAAATCATTAAGATTAGCCATGAGAATGATAAGCTCTTTGATAAGTTGGATTTAAAACATAAAAAGATTGAAGAGTTAGAGAAGAAAACTAAGAAGTAACCAAAACATTTAAATCTATATTTATTAAGAATAGAGATATGAAGAGGCTATTAATCATACTATTAATTCTATCAACCCTTTTTACATTGGGATGTGAAAGAAAACAATCTGAAGAACCAACTACTTTAGAACATCCGTTTATGAATTATGATAAAACCTGGATAATCAACTCACCAAGTGATTATAGTAGAGTGAGACAAGGAGACAATTCTTCCCTAAACTCCTTCATCTTCATCTACAATAAGCCGTTAGAAATTAAAATTCCAATCAAAAACGATTGCTATGAAATAACTTCTTTTCATGGAGATAGTATGTATGATCAAGGACCACACCATTTTGAGGTTGAAAACACAGTAATTAACGACCTAAACTATAATGAAAAAGAAGAATACCTTAACTTCACCACCAATGTTTGCATCGAAGACCAGTTCTTAGATTTAACTCTGGGAAGGAAATATAAAAAAGGCAACTATACCCATAATGTTGGTTATTCAATGCTTAATGCTCTATCAATAAAGAAGAATAATTCTCCAGTATATTACATCAATTTTGGAAAGGAAGCAAATCAAGATGAAAGTAAAATTCTCTTCATTCTAGCAGGACTGGAAGAAACACCAAACGCTTGCATAACTAGATTCTTAGAAGAAAAGAAGTGTGAAGGTAATGCTGTTATGAAACGATTTCAAAAAACTAACTGTGAATTAACTTGGGCATTATGGCAACCTTGTGAAGATAAGTGTAAAGAAGGAGAATGTATTGATTAATTAACGAAACTTTATCCATTAATAACATTTAAAAACCTTTCTTAACTAATAATTACTATGGACAACAATAAAATGCTAAGAGGATCTATTACCAAGTCCTTGTTAGCAATTGCCGTGCCAGTAATATTTGCAAACATTTTGCAAACAGTTTATCAGTTAATAGACACCTTTTGGGTAGGAAGATTAGGGACTGAAGCGGTTGCAGCAGTTTCGTTAAGCTTTCCAATTCTATTTTTCTTAATGTCTTTATCAATGGGTTTAGTTATGGCCGCTTCTATCTTGGTGGCGCAATATAATGGTAAAGGAGATAAAGAGAAAGTTTCATTTACTGTGGGCCAGAGCGTTAGTTTAGTTTCAATGATAGCAGTAATTTTTTCAGTTATAGGATACATGTTTTCAAACTACTTCCTATCTTTTCTAACAACAGATCCTGCAGTACTACAACAAGCTACTTCATACTTACAAATCTCTTTTTTAGCAATAATTGCTATGTTTATCTATACTTTATTCCAATCTTCTATGAGGGGAGTTGGTGAAGTTAAAATTCCTTTAATTATCATTACCATAACTGTTGTAATGAACTTTTTCCTTGATCCTATTCTGATGTTTGGTTGGAGATTTATTCCCGCTATGGGTGTTTCTGGGGTGGCATTAGCAACTTTAATTACAGAATACTTATCAGCAATCATCGGCATAATTCTTTTAATTAGAGGAAGCTATGGTATTAAGCTCAAACTTAAAGATTTGAAATTAAAGTTATCTTGGGTAAAGAAACTTTTCAAATTAGGATTACCTGCATCATTTGAAATGGGTTCTCGTTCATTTGGAATGGTTTTAATGACTTTTGTTGCTTCAATGTTCGGTACCTTAACTATTGCCTCTTTCGGAATCGGGATGAGAATATTTATGTTCGTTATAATTCCAGGAGTGGGATTTTCCATTGCAACTTCTGCTATTGTTGGAAATAATTTAGGGGCTAAGCAGTATGAACGAGCTGAAAAAATTGTTAAAACGGGAATGAAAGTTAGTTTTTTAACATTAGCAATTTTAGGAGTTTTACTATTTATTTTTGCAAAACCCATAACTGCTTTCTTCGTTCCAGGAGAAGCAGCATTAATTCTTGAATCAGCTCGTTTCATTCAAACTATGGCTCTTACATTTGGTTTTATTGGAATGCAAATGGTTATTTTTGGAGCGTTAAAAGCAGCGGGAAAGACGACAACTGCGATGTTTTTGGCGTTATTTAATACAGTTATGTTGTTTGCAATTAGTTATGTTTTATCATCGACATTTGGAATGAAAGAACTAGGAATTTGGGTTGCTTATCCTGTTTCTAATGTAATCTCTGCTGGAATTGCTTATTACTTCTATAGAAAAAAAGATTGGTTAAAGAAAGAGTTAGTTTAGATATATTTATAACTTCTAAAAAAATGATTTTACTATGTTAAACATTGGTCATAGAGGAGCTTCTGGATACGAACCAGAGAATACATTAAGATCTTTTAGCCGTGCTTTAACTATGAATATTGATGCAATTGAATTAGATGTCCATTTAACTAAAGATAAAAAACTCGTTGTTATTCATGACAATTCTGTTAAAAGAACTACTAATGGAAAGGGTTGGGTAAGAAATTTAACACTAAAAGAACTTAAGAAACTTGATGCAGGGTTAGATGAAAAAATACCAACACTAAAAGAAGTATTTGATTTAGTTAATAAAAAAGTTTTCATTAACATTGAATTGAAAGGAAAAGGAACAGCAAAACCAGTTGCAAGATTGATTGAACAGTACACTAAGAAAGGTTGGTGGTATAATCATTTTGTAATTTCTTCATTTAATTTTAAAGAACTAGAAGATTTCTATAAAATAAATAAAAAAGTAAGAATTGGAGTTTTGTTTGAAAGAAACCCAAATGATTTTTTCAAAAAAGCAGCTTTAATTAACGCCTATTCAATTAACTTTCCAATGCCTTTAGTAACTAAGAAATATGTCGAGAAAGCCCATAAACAAAGCTTAAAATTACTAGTTTGGACAGTTAACACTAAAAAAGATATTACCAGAATGAAAAAATTAAAAGTTGATGGAATTTTTACAAATTTTCCAGACAGAATTTAGTGCTAAAACTTTTAATCAAATCTTGAAGTTTTAAGAACCAAGGTAGCTACAAGAAACTCCTCTTTTTGATTAATTTAATTAAGAATAAAACTTTTAAGCGTTACTGCCAGTTTAGATTCCAACAAATTTTAATCAAAACAAGCAATTTCTAGCACTAACAGACATCTATCTTAGGAAAATCGTGTTTTTAACAAGGTCTTTGCTTGTTTTTTTAAATGGTTTCTAATTTCTTCTTCATGTTTCTCGGATAAGTTTGCCCAATCTTCTTGCAAATGATGTATGACTTCCCCGGTCTTATTATTAACTAAAATTTGGCTGGATTTTAACTTAAAAAAATCAACTAAATCATCTCCATTTAGATTGTGCCAAAGCCTCAGTTGTTTAATTCTAACTGTTTTTAGGGGCAATTCTTTGTCTTTAACGACGCATAAAACTTCATCGACATCTTCTAATTTGTGGCCATGCTTGATAAAGGAGCTAGAATAAGTTTCCACTTCAACTTTTACTTCTTTGCCATTTCTTAGCATGATTAAATCAGGAGTCTTGTCTTTGTTTTCTTGAATTACTTGTTCATACCCTAGCTCTTGGCAGTGCTTTTTAACCCAATTAACTACTTCTTGTTCATATCCGCCAATTACATTCTCAACAACAATCATTTTTATCACCCAAATAATGTGCAGTTAAATTTTTCTTAATATTTTCAGTTTTAACGACTATTTTAAGTTGAATATTTCACTCTCTAGTATTGATTTGATAAAATAATGATTCCTCAATAATTGATTTATGTGAACCAGGATAAAGCTTCCCCCGATACCTAACTTTTCCAATATAAGTGGGGTTTTTAACTATTTCATACAATGTCGAAACAGGAATTCCAAAATTACTTGAAATCTCTTTATAATTTATACTCGCTGCCCACATTTCAAAAATTTGTCTAACATTCTCGGCATTTGCCTTGTCTACAACGAGTTTCCCACTTCTATAAAGATAACCTATGGGAGCACGATTTAACACCTCTCCGGAACTAATTTTCTTATCAAAAGCCATTTCTACCCTTTCCTTAACCATCCCTCGTTCTAACTGGGCAAACACTCCGATGATCTGAAAGAATGCTTCACCCATTGCAGTAGTTGTATCAATCTGTTCTGTGACAGAGGTAAAATTTACTTCTTTTTTCTTGAGGTCATCTAACAAAGAAATTAAATCTTTAAGGTTCCGTGAAAACCGATCAATTTTGTAAACAAGCAAAACATCAATCTTTTTCTCACTAATATCTTTTAGTAAATTAGTTAGTGCGGGTCTTTTCATAGATCCTGCAGAGAATCCAGCATCAGTATATATTTGGTAGACTTTCCACCCACGTGCATCACAGAATGATTTGCATCTTTGAACCTGTGCATCCAATGAAATTCCTTCTTTTGCTTGTTCCTCTGTGGAAACACGCACATAAACACCTACTTTTTTGTTCATTAGGGCCTTAAACCTCTTATATTTTTAGTTTCAACCATTCCAAGAAGGGAACACTTCCCAGAACGACAATATAGCCTTATTGGAAAGAAGTATATAAAATTTGTGCTAAATTACATTTTAAGAAAGAATTTTGAGTTATTTGTATCCTTCTGGCTTTTCAACACCAACATTGCCTTGTCGAAAATAAGCGGGATCTTGAGAACTAATAATTGGATATTGGACATCTACTGCCGGCGCGACACGAGTTACAGCATCAACATGCAATTCTTGACCAAGAAGGGGAAGACACCGACCTGGATGGGCCTTACATCCATCAGGTGGCGGGCCACAAGTGAATAACATACTTAATGAACCTGTTACAACTGCAGTTCTTACCAAGTTAACTAATCCATTTGCCATTTTCAACATAAATTAGCACTTGTTTTTAAGTTTTGCGTTTCACAACATTGTTTCTCGACGATAAAAATTGAAAAACAGTGTTTTCCCTTACATTTGTATCAAAAAGGCCGGCCTTTTTAAGAAAATAAGACACTTGTTGAGTTCTAAAACTTTCGATCAAAACTTAGAAACTTAAGAATTAAATGGAGACTGAAACTTTTAATCAAATCTGACAAGTTTAAGAAAAACCAGTAACCTTAAATTATAAGTATTGCCTATATCTTTTATCCCTAAAATCAATTATCATTACCTGCACCTTCTTTGTCTCAACTTAGTTACAAAACCTTTAAAAGATGATTAAAGCTTTTAGCAATGAACAGGATGGAAAAAGATAAAACCCAAGGCATGTATAATGAATATCACAGAATCTTAGGAAGAAGCACACCAATCACTTTTTTACATGGATTAGGAGATGACGGAACACTTTACAATGAGTTGGCACGAGTTGCAAATGAAAATAGATCTTCAACCCTAATAATTGATTCCCCTGGCCATGGAAATTCTGATCATGGTCTTGTTATAAACGATTTTGTAAAAAAACTTGACGCAGTGTTAGACTATAGAAGAATTGATAAAACCCATTTAGTTGGATTTAGCCAAGGAGCAGCACAAGCATTACATTATGCACTACATCGACCAGGAAGAGTCGAAAAATTAGTCCTTTTAGCCCCAGTATTCTTTGATAAAGAATATTTAAGATTACAACCAAGGTTGCTTTTACCAATGTATCAAGCATTTAAAGATAAAATAAAACAACCCGAGGGAGAAAGGCAAAGAGGATCATTTGACTTTAGTCATGGTTCAACAAATATCCACACTGCATTTTTAGAAAGAGTAAGGGCAACTGGGCTTCCATCAATGATTTCTGCATTAAAAGAAATGGAAGAGATGGGCGTCCCAGATGATTTAGAATTCTTAAGTCAAATCCTTAATCCAATTCATATTATAGCAGGAAAGCACGACCAACTAGCCACTAGAGAAACAGCCAATTATCTTAAAAATAATTCACATCATTCTGCAAGACTCACCTGGCTTAAAACAGGTCATGTCATTATTAAAGAAAGTAAAGAAAAAAAACTTGAAGCCTTGCTAACTTCATTACTTTGCCACTAACCAACATAACTCAATCTTTTCTTTTCGTGAGTATCTTCAGCTTGTTGACCTTTTTCAATTATGGACTTTAATTTATTCTCAAACAAAGCAGCTTGCTTCAATAAAGGCTTTGGATCAATCTTTAATCCAGTGTAAGCATCTAATGCTTTGATAATCTCGGCAGCAGCTTTACTGTCCGGCATCCCGGATTTAGCCTCTGCAAATAAAGCAATGATTGGAGTTTTCATATTCTTAGCAAGTAATGCTCCTGTAGGACCAATAATTATCCCTTCCATTAATGGTTTAGCTTTACCGTCCAGTTTTTTAGATACAGCACCATTTTTAGTAGAGTAAAAAAATACCCTACTAGAATCCTGGTTTGGACTTCCTACACCCTCTAAAGAAATAATTTCCTTAGCAGTTAACTGTGTTGCTAAATCTGTCACCATTTCAGCTAATTGCCAACCCATATTTTTGCCAATGTTAATAGCATGAATCAAAACTAAATTATACTGTTTGTTATAATGAATTGAAATGGGTTCAATTATCTTATTTTGATGTATGGCAATCATGGCAGGAATTTCATCCATTTCGACTGTGCCAATTTTTTCCGTCTGTAAATGTTCTAATAAGAACTCAATTGAAATAGTTCCAATTAATCCAAATCCTGGAAATCCTTCAATAATAGTAACGTTTTTTGGTTTTTTAGTAAGATTTAATTTCATTTATCATCACCTTTTTTATTAATAATTGTAATATTAAAAGGATACTTTAACCCTTTATAAAAATGTCGAAATTCTTCATTCTGTTTTTTTAAATCTAACTATATGGAGAATAAGCTAAATGCTTTTATATTTCTTCTACTTCAAGACTAATTATGATCTTATCTAAGACAGAAAGACTTATTTTGTACTCTTTGGGCCAGTTTTATCAGTCAATTAATCAACCATTATCAGAAAAACATCTAAGATTAAGAACTTCTAAAATTGCCTTTATTGAAATGATTTTGTCGTCGAAAACAATTACAAAACAAGCAAGAACAATTTACAAAAACTTAGAAAAATTAGAAGAAAAAAAACTTATTGCCTACGAAAAAAGAATGATTAAATTTACCCCAGTAGGAATTAAGATATTAGATAAAATAAATACTGAACTTTATCAGTTTATCGACGTTAAAGACTATTTTAAAGAACCAAAGAAAATCAAAAGAAAATTACAAACAACTATTTCTTAACTTCAACAGTATAAACGAAGTAATTGTCCCAAGGATTCTCAAGGTCCATCATTTGTTTACGAGAAAGTTTTTCAAAATAAGCTCTAAAAGGACGCATAGAATTTCCATGTGCAGAAATGGCCACATTTACCTTCTCTTTTTTCATTTTCTTAATCAAATCTTTAATAAACAAACCAACTCGTTTCTCCACATCTTTAATAGACTCTCCGCCAGGTGGAGGAATGTCATAAGAACGGTGATAAATCTCATAAATGTCTTTAGCAATCATCTCACCAAATTTACTCTTAACGGGCCGTTTCATCTTACCATACTTTTTTTCAATACCATTAACTACAACCTTCTCAACATCATTCATAAACTCTTTATGAGAATGCTTTTGTAATTTGCCATAACTTCTTTCAATCATTCGATCATCTTCAATAATCTCTTCACATTCAGGATGATACTTTAAAACCTCTTTTAAGGTGTTCTTAGAACGAGATAATCTTGAATGGTATGCAACATCAATTTTCTTGTTTTTAAGCATCTTAGCAACTTTTCTGGCATTTTTAATACCACCAGAAGTCATCTTACTATCTATCCAACCAGTAAACCAAGAATGTTTATTGTAATGAGTCAATCCATGACGAAATAAGTAGATTTTTAGTTTCATATATACCCCTTTTATGTAGAATTAATCATTAATGGTAAATAAAGGTTACTATTTCAGATAAAGCTAATTTATTCGTAAACCTTATAAACAAACCGCTTCTTTTAAGTAAAGTTACGCACATAATGATTACAAAGGTGAATATACTATGGGAAAACAAACCGTTGAAGTTTTAATTGAAGGTGGAAAGGCTACTGCCGCACCACCATTAGGTCCAGCTTTAGGTCCAACAGGAGTTAATATTGGACAAGTTGTAGCAGACATTAACAAAAAAACTGCTGAAATGAAAGGAATGCAAGTTCCTGTTAAAGTTATTGTAGATGATGAGAATAAATCCTATGAGATTACAGTAGGAACTCCTCCAGCATCCGCTTTAATTAAAAAAGAAGCAGATATTAAGAAAGGTGCAGGAAATCCTTTAACTGATAAAGTTGCAGATTTAAAAATTGAACAGGTTATCAAAATTGCTAAGATGAAAGAAGATGCTTTATTGGGCAATGATACGAAAGCTATGTGTAGAGAAATTGTAGGAACATGTCAGTCAATGGGAGTTATGGTTGAAGGTATGGACGCTCAAGGTGCATTGAAAGCAATTGCCGAAGGTCAATTTGATGAAAAGATTTCTTCTGGTAAAACTGAGTTAACTGAGGAAGAAAAGAAAGCTCAAGAAGAAGAAAAGAAAAAGATGCAAGAAGAAGTAGAAAAACGTAGAACCGAGTTTGAAACTACTGCTAAAAGCATCTTATCTAAGTTTGAGAAAGATAACAGGAAAGCTCGTAAAGCTATGGCTGAAGCTGGTATTCCAATGGTTATCATTAACGAACTAGCACCAGAAGAGAAGAAAGAAGAAGCTCCTAAATAGGACTTTTTTTAATTTTATTTTTTTCTTATTTTATATAACAATAATATCCAAGTATTATTTTCTTCTTAGCTTATCTAACTCTTGAATCTCAGCACTCTTAATTTCAAGTAATGTCTGAGAAAGTTTTTGGATTAAATCTCCTAATTTGTTAGTTTTGTGCATCTGTTTCATTAGTAAAGAAATAACTACAATAGCTTCAATTAATAATAGAAATATCACAATACATAAAACGAAAATTACCTCCACTAAAGGAATATCAACACCAAATACTAACATCTTTTTTCATCAACCTCTTTTTTAATTATTATAATTCTTCCTTTTTTAAACTTTTCTTCTTGCCATTGGTTTTAGTAATGATTAATAAGACAAAAACAAAAGAAATAAGAACAAATACTATTAATAAGACCCAACTTAAGTATTTAGGTAATTTATCTTTTAAAGTAACTTCCTCGCCACCATTCATTTCTACATCAAAGGTATTCTCAGTAACTAACTCTCCCGCTTTATAAATCTTAGTCTGTACTTGATACTCATCATCATATACTTCTGGATTGTACTTATACTGTTGAGCAAATAACAATGCCTGTTCTGTTTTAACATTATAAGGGCCATAAATATCACTAAAGTGGTTTGTCTTACCGTCTTTACTGTTAATGTTCATTTCCACAGTGTACCTATTTAAATTAGGAGAAAGAATATCAGCAGCAACAGCTCCAGTTAAACTATTAGTATTACTATCACCATTATTAGTTTCTAAAAAAGTTTCTTCAGAAGCCAGAACAACATAAACATCCAATAAATTGTTTTTAGTATCTAAATCAATTGCAGAACCGGAAACAGCCGTTCTTTCAGTTGCTATCTCCTCCTCATAAAAAGTTTCACCAAAAGTAGTAAACTGCACTTTAATCTGCCTAGGAATACTTAAACCTTCATTAATTTCAATCGTTCTTTCTATAGTTTCACCTGGTGGAATAATTATTTCTCCGGGATCAACTAAAGTTGCTTCTAATAATCTTCCAGCAATAGGATTATTAGAGTAAGATATCGCAGCAAGACGATAAAATGCAGAATCTTCAGAACCAAGAGTTTTCGTATTAACAATGAAAAAAGGGTCATCAACATTTTGTAATATTGTTGCAAAAAGTTTGATCTCTTTATCACCAGTATTTTCTAAAGTAAATGACAATACAGTCTTACCGGCAATGTTCTGAGTCTTTGTTTCTGTATTTAGATATTTTTTAGTTTCTTCTGCACTATATGTTTCAGTAGTAGATTTCTTTGTACTTTTTGTTGGGGTTGTAACAGTAGGGGCTGTTGTTTCTCCAGCAGTTGCAGTAGTACTACTTCCACCACTACTTCCACCAGCAGTAAGATAAACAACCTCAGCAGGACAATCTTGTATTAAAGGATGATAATCAACAACCGTACCAGCTATTGAAGAACATCCTGGACCATTGGCACAACCAGACTCATAAACTAAACCAATAGTTGCATTGTAAGGCCAATCATTAGCAGTCGGTGAAGAAACATTATCAGCATAACCATCTCCATCTAAATCACTACCCATATCACAATAATCAGAATAAGCATTTCCTTGATTAAATCCTCCAATAGAATTGTTATACCTACTAACAATCGAATTATTATTTGCATCTAAATAAAGATTAGCAGTCTGGCTACTGGAAATATAATTATGGTACACAATACCAATATCACCATAACCAGGAACAGGAACAGGATTAATTTCTCCAAAACTAACTGTACAACCAGTTAAATTATTTCCAGTAATATTATTTCCAGCAGAGTTAGTAATTGGAGTAATACCTGCAACTACCGAAGTAATTGTGTTATTAAAAATTGTAGAGTTATATGCTGTGACAAGACCAATTCCAAACCAACCGTTAGAGATATTACATCCAGAAATGGTTCCACTATGAGAACCATCAACTATAATTGCACCACTAGAAAACGATCCGTCGTTATCTTCACTACTATTATGAATTTGAAGATTGTTCAGATTGAAATACCAAGAAAGATTTGTAACGTTAATTGCTAAATAATAATCCCTCAGTTCACAACCACTGATTAAAACATTATCTGCGCCATTGAGAGTAATTCCAACGCTACTATAATCTCCTAATAAAATAGTATTATCACAAGTTACATTTGTTAAATTAGTATTTATAATCATATTCCTGGCAACAAAAGATCCAGGACATAAAGACACAGCACCATTAAGATTTAAATTATCTCCCGGAGCAGTACAATCCAAAGTAACTGAAAGATTTATTGTAATACCAGGGCTAGTGGTAATATTTATACTTGTGCTATTAATTAATAATCCAGAAGTAGAAGAATAAGATAAAGTAATGTTATGAGGGGTATTATAATCTGTCGACAAATTACTAATAGTTCTTTCTGTAAGTTGTAATTCTGCAATTCCGGTTGAAGAAGTCAATATAGAATGATCTAGCAATCCACTAGAATTAAAATTTCCAGTAACATTTCCGCTAGGTAAAGGTAAATTACTATTATAAGTGGAATTAACAAAAAGATATTCTTTAATCTTCAGACTTGCATTGCCTAAAGAACTATAACTCTCACTACTAGTAAGATTTAATAAAGTATTGTTTGTAAAGGTTGAAGAACTAGCAATAACATCATTTACAGCCAGACTAATGTTACAATCTTTAACTACATTATTCTGAGATTCTGTTAAATTAATTCCTAGTGAAACATTGTTAATAATTAAGTTATTTAATGTGTTGTTAGTTGAAGAAGAAAATCTAACTCCTTCAGTAAAATTAATAATTGATAAATTGTTGATTAAAACACCACTACGATTACTTAAATCAATACCAATACCAGAACCATTCCCAATAAGAAAATAGCCCTCTCCATTAATTACCACATTATCTTCTGATATAATTAAGGCAGAACCATTACCGGTTAAATTACTTCCGAAAGTACTGTCGGTACTAACATTTACACCAAACACCAAGGGATATAAAGTAATGTTAAGATAAATATTGCTAGCATTAATTAAATTTAATGCAGTTGTGTTTTCCATGTAATCAAGTTTAGAACCAACAATAGAATGATTTTGAGTTATGTAATACTGAACACCGTTACTATAATAAAATTCCGTTAATAGTAAAGACAAGTAACCATTACTACTTGTGTTTCCTTGATTGTCAATTGATCCTGTAGCATCATAAGCTGTGACTGTAGCACTATTAATTGCTGCATCAGCATTATCTGTTACGTTAAACTCAACTGGTTTTTTGAAATAAACTTTAGAATAAAGACCAACATCCATTTTGCTACTATTAAATGTGGTATTAACAAAAACTAAGTCAATTCCATTACTAGCTATAAGGGTAACATCTAATGTATTGTTAGTAAAAACAGAATCATACCAAGTAAGATTGCTAATACCGGTCCGTCCATTAATATAAATTCCAGAAGTTATTGAATTTGAAATATTCTCATCTTGGAAAACATAATGACTAATATCTTGTTGAAAATGATAGGTATAATTATTAGCAACATAATTATTACTAGTAAAATTATTTCCCACTATAGAAGTAACATAAGAATCAAAGTAAACTGCATATTCATTATTATAAAAAGTGTTGTTAATAAATAAACTATTAGATACATTGCTTAAATGTAACCCTTCCACACTACTATTAGCAATATAATTATTTGCCAATGTTAAATCACTATCAGAATAACTAACAGTGGTAAGACCATAGTTATTATTTGTAAGGTTATTATTACTAATATTTAATTCAGAACTCCCAGACAAATATATCCCCCAAGTAACATTATTAACTGAGTTCTGAAAGACAGTAATGTTTGTTAATGTAAGATCCCCAATAAAAATACCAGTTCCATTAATATAGTCAATATTATTATTTCTAACAGTAATGTTATTAGATATACCAGTCACTGCAATCCCTCGAGGAAGTTGATCTGTTGTATTAGCTGTTCCAAGAGCAATAGTATTATTATAAATCAAGAGATTGTTTGAATCATAAACTATGATAAACCCGGGAGTGCCACTTAGATTTAAAACACTAAAGTTATAAAAATAATTGTTACTAATTTCGCTATTGTTACCAGCAAAATTGACATTTGTATTATAAGTGTTGATAAAATTATTATTTAAAATATAAACTTCCGTTTCTCCATAAACTCCAATGGCACTATTCATTAAAGTAAAATTATTATCCTGAATAGTAATGTTACTAGCAGTTGCAACACTCACCCCTTCAAAACCAGAGATAGTAAAATTGTTAAAAGTATTCCCAATTACAGTAGAGTTATGACCATCATCAAAAAGGATTCCATGTCCATAACCATTACTAAAAGTATTGTTAATAAAATACCAATTTGCTCCAATAATATTTGTTTTATTTACTGAAGTAAAAGTATTATTGATAATTCTAACCTTGTTAGTAGTACCACTATATGCCAGTATTGCATAAGAAGTTAAATTTTGAAAATAATTGTTAGTAATGTTCTGATTAGTTGAATTATGAAAATAAATCCCATTAACGCTATTTAACAATGTGTTTTGATTTATGAGGGTATTATTATCATCAGTAATATAAATTGCCGCATTAAGTTCCCCCGCGCCACATCCCGAGACATAATTGTTTGTAATGATATTATATGCCGAATCCCCAGATAAGAAAATCCCGTTGGTACCACATCCACTAATATTATTCCCTGAAATGGAGTTGTTATCTCCTGCAGAGATAGAAATTCCAGTCCCCCCATTAGTTAAAAAAGTGTTGTTGGTAATGTTAATATAATCTCCAAGTATAGTAATGGAAGCATTTGTAAGAGTGTTGTTATGAATAACAAGATTATTGTTTCCATTGGCAAAGTATATTCCATTAGTAGAATTAGTAACTGAGTTGTAGATGATATTATTTCCAACGAGGTTGCCAGTTACGTAAACGTCATAAGTGTTGTTAGTCAGTTGATTAGAACTCACAGTATTATTTGAAGATTGTAAATAAACAGCACCTAATGATCCCGCACTAAATATTGTATTAGCGGTAATATTATTATAATTACTAGTTGAAGCGGTCACTACTCCATATGAAGTTCCAAACGAGATATTATTTTGGTAAATGGTATTGTTACCAAGACCACTTAAAGATATAATACCAACAGCCATATTGTTATTGTAAATATAGTTGTTATGGGCACCTACGCTTGTAGCAATAAAACTGGGATCAGCATTAGTCATTTGATTATTAGTAATGTTGTTATAACTAGAATTCTCAATGTAGAATATTGTACTAGCTCCTTCAAGAAAGATGTTATTATCAAAAGTATTGTAATTAGAAACAGCTTCCATCCAAATATTCTGATTACCACTAGAGTTTAAAGTGCTGTTTTGTAAAAAGCTATAATTGGCATTAGAGAATAAAACTGCACGGTAAAAATCACTAATGTTACAATCAATAATTGTTACGTTAGTTCTACCAGTTAAGTTAATTCCATAATCCAAACCCGCAGCATCACCCGTAAGATTATAATTATCACAATTCACAATAATATCATCAGCAACAACATTTAATCCATTTCCCACACAATTAGAAAGATTTGTTGTCATGGTAATAGAAGCAGTAATGGTATCACCACAATTACAAGGCCAAGATGCACATGCTGCTTGCGTACCAATATCAGCTTGTAAATTTATATCTTCAGAACTAACTTCAACGACATCTAAATTCTCTTTTATAGATGAATCAACAGTAAAAGAATCTTCTTCTGAAGAATCAATTAAAGAAGGCATTTCAATAGTCTCTTGTTCTAAAGTTGGATTATTCTCCGGTTCTAAAACTCCAATAGCTGCTCCAGTAATACTATTACCATCATCAACTTGAGAAATTAAAAAAATGCTGCTAGCTAGAAACAACATCCCTATTATCACTAATGCTACCCGTTCCCCTCTTTTCCCAAAGTACATCTATATATAAAAGTAAAAGAATTTTAATTTATAAATGTTTGGATTAATCAGATATAATATATTAAAGAAATAAAATTTAATTTATTCAGCCACTACATTTACCATCAATTAACTTAACAACTCCGACCATTCCTTCATCTTCAAACATATGGTAAACCTTAACAGGATCTAATTCAGAATTGGACTCGTCAAATTCTTGAAAATAAGGATCATAATTAATCTTTTCAGGCATTAAAGAGCCAGAGTAACTTGGTTCAACATTCTCGCTTACAACTGTCTTTTCTGCTGGAACTGCTACGAATATAATTGCTATAACTACAGTTAATAGTAAAGTTATTAAAAAAGCTGCTTCCATTAGTTTTGTCATTAGATTTCAAATAAGCTCATTCTTTTTAAACATTTCGCCATATAACTACTTCAGAGTAAAAATTAATGAAGTGAGTTAAATATATAAAGTTTAAAAGTTATCTTCTTTTTATGAATTGGGGAATATTTCACATTCACAAAAGAAAAAGAGTATATCAAAAATTAGAAAAGTATCCTCACCCGGATAAATTTAAAAGAATTCTAGATAAGACCTTGTTAATTGTGGCAATTATTGGACCATTAATGAGCTTACCACAGATAATCAAGATCTACTATTACCAAAATGCAGCCAGCATTTCAACTTTTACCTTTTCTGCTTTTTTCTTTTTTAATATTCTTTGGTTAACATATGGGATTGTGCATAAGGAAAAACCAATTATTATTGCATATGTTCTGTGGATGATGAGTAACATCAGTATTGTTATTGGTTCCATAATTTATTAGATATTAATTTCTAAAAAGAGAAATGAAGAGCGCCAGCGCCCGCTACATCACCATTGCAGTGCACTTCCTGAGAGATTTCTAAAAAGTATGGGATTCGTTACAAAATAGTGTCACGTTGTGTCTAGGCGTCTTTTGATTTCATATTTGAGAGAGCTCAGTGTTTAATCTTAAGCGGAAAATAAGTTCTTTAATAAATTGAAAGTACAACTATAATGGTCATAAGTTATTTTTCAAGAAACTGCTTTATTGCTTTATTCTCTACTATTCGTAATGTCTGACTTAATGTAACTTTAGATATCTTCAATAGTTTTGCTAAATTTGTTAAAGTTACTCCTCGAGGATATTTAAAATATCCAAAACTATATGCTTTCCACAATATTTCTTCTTGTCGTTTAGTAATACTAGTTTTTGTTTTATAAGAATCTGCTATTTTGATTATGGTTATATTAGAGAGCCCTTCTTTTAATGATGTTAATTGGTTTTTATCAATTAGGAACTCAATTTGATGAACTCCATTTTTTAATGTTGTAGGATAAAGGATGGTCATTTCTTTTTGCTCAAGTTTACTTAAAAATGTTGATTTAAAATGTATTCTAATCACTTCTCCGATTTGATCCAACTTTATTACCGACTTATGTTTCTTTAGAAATGTAAAGTATTTTTTCTCCCATTCTTTGGTAGTGAGATATATTATTCTTTCATCCTCAGAAATCCAATGCCCATTAGTGATATTAAATGAGACTTCAGGATATTTCCTGCTAAGGTCACCAATCGTTACTCCCACAGGCAGTTCAGCAGTAATAATTATATGTTTTATTATAGAATTCATTTTAATTTTTTATTATTATCTAATATCCCATCCTTTACCCAAATAATTCTATCTGCTTTCTTTCCTTCTTCTAATTCATGAGTTACCATCACTATTGTTTGCCCAATTTCTTTATTTAATTGTCTAAATAACTTTACGGTTTCTCTTGATGAATCTGAATCAAGGTTTGCTGTTGGTTCATCAGCAAACAATATTTTTGGTTTATTAACCAACGCTCTTGCAATAGAGACTCTTTGTTGTTGTCCTCCAGAAAGTTCTGAAGGATAGTGGTTTATTCTATCTCCCAATCCCACTTTCTTAAGAATATCTTCTGCTTTTTCTTTGTATTCCTCTGTTGTTATTCCTTGAGCCATTGGAGTGATGTATACATTTTCAAGTGCAGTTAATTCAGGAATTAGATTATATGATTGAAACACATAACCTAATTTCTTAAGTCTGAACTTGGTTCTTTTATCATCAGACAAATTAACAACATCTTCGTTATCAATTAAGATTTCTCCTTTTGTGGGAATATCCAATAAACCTAATTGATGAAGCAATGTACTTTTACCAGATCCACTTGGGCCCATAATTGCAACAAACTCTCCTTCTTTAATATTCAAACTGATATCCTTTAATGCATATGTTTTTATGGTCCCATTAAAGTAAACCCTTTCCAATTTTTTAGCGTTAATAATAATTTTTTTAGCCATTTTTATCCACCAAATATTGCATCAAGTATATTATCATCTGCTGCTTTCTTTGAAGGGAAAAACCCAGCGATTACAGAGGCAAAGATTAAAACAACAGAAGTAGTAATTAATCTCGTTGTTGTAAGCATAGGAACAACATCACCAATAGGCATGCTTAAAGGATATAGTGTTAAAAGCATCAGTAAGATCTGCATTACAATGTTACCAATGATAACTCCTACTACTCCATAAATAAATGATTGTAATACATACGATCCCAAAATGATTTGCTTTTTAATTCCTATTGCTTTTAGAATTCCAATCTGTTTTCTTTTATTTGTAACATTAATAAAAATAATAATATAAATTGTTGCAAAAGCGGTTAATAACCCAATAAATCCAGTGATTTGATTAGTTATCTGTAAACTACCAACAAACTGTTTTACAGCACCCATTTTAGTTTGCCAAGGATTGATTTGGTCACTTACCCCTAAGTCGATAATTTTTTGTTTATAATAATCTTCATTCCCTCTTTCAGGAAGTTTAATTAGAATCTTGCTTGCAACATCCCCTTTATCAAATATCTTATTATATTCATCATAATTAATTAAGATTTTATCATCACTAAATTTTGAACCTGTTTTAAAAATTCCTTTTATTTTATAATCCTCAGTATATCCATTACTAAAACTTAATTTAACAGTGTCTCCAACATTAACATTTAAACGTTTTTGTGTATCATCTTCTTTTGCATATGATTCTATAATGTCTGCCCCAATAATTAGTTCTTTACCATCTTTCTCCGAGAGATAACTTCCTTGGATGATATTATTATGAAAACTAGAAACTTTTAGTTCATCTGGTGGAGTTATAAAGAAGACAGGAACCCCCAATTCAGTGTTTTTATATGTAACTATTACACTCGACTCTAATCTTTTAGAAACTCCAACAACTCCCGGAATGCGTCTGATATTCTTAACAAGAAGGTCAGTATTTTCTAAATACAAATTATCCTTAGTAGGCTCTATCATTAAATGCCCAGTAAGACCTTCAATCATACCCTCTTCAAATTCATAGCCTAATCCATCAATGATGGCTGCAAAAAAAGTAATGGAAAGAAAGCTCATTGCCATTACAGCGATAATTACCAGAAAAGTAGATTTACTTTTAGCAATATTCTTATATGCTAAGAAAGCAATCACTTTAAGATCTTTTTTATCCATTTTCTGAACTGTATTTACCGTTTAATTTTCTGCTTAACCAAACCAAATAACTTATGGAAAGATTCTGGTTTCTTTTTGTAGTACAAGTATCCCCCTCCTACTAGAAATAACAAAAGCACTATTGTAATGGTTATAACTGTACTTGCGGGTCTTTTAACCTCTTTGTCAATTGTTGTTTCATAAGATTGGAAACCAAAATCATCATAATAAGAGATTCTTAATGAAGCGGTTTGCATTCCAACAGATTCTGGAGTGGCATCGAAATAAAAAGGAGAATCATCTCCTGCCTTTAATTGACCAACAAATGTTTTGTATATCTTCCCTTTTGAAGTAATTAATTCAATAGTTACTTTTTCTGCATTACCGGTACCAGTATTTTCTATAATACCTTCCATATGAATCTCATCTACAAGAGTAGGAGTAGTTGGTGTTATCTTTATACTCTGAAAACTAATATCTGCTCGGTTTAATACATTTACTCCTATATCAAAACTAGTATCATAAGTATTTCCTTGTTCATCAACATATTCTAAGTTAATGGGAAATTTATAAGTGTCTGGAACAAGGCTGTCTTTAACAATGAATTCAGTATTAAAAGAAACAGATTTATCAGGGCCGATTTCATTAATTAAATTAATATTTGAACCAAGCATTAAGATATTGTCTGATTGAGGAGTTATTTTGATATTTCTTGCTATGCCAGTTCCAATATTCTTAGCATAAAAGTTTATTGTAAATTTATCACCTGAAGAAATATTTGTTTCTGCCGCTCTTGTTTCTAAAATCAGATCTGGTTTACCAACAATTTTTATAGTTATAGGGTCAGCTGGTTTAATGATTATATCATCTCTGTAAATCTCAAAGTCTAAAGAATATAATCCTGATTTTGCATTCGCATCTACAATCAAGTAATAAGTGTTATCAATTGAGCAACCAACACACAATGTTCTTTTACTCTCAAAATTATTACTTTCTGTTTTAACAAAAAATGGATAATCAGCATTTAATTTTAAAGAAACCCCTTCAGCAATTTTTCCACCTTCATTAATAAGTCTTATCTTTACTGTAACATCTTGTCCCGGCTCTACTGGTTCAGGACTTACTTCTTCAGCAACAATCTTTATATTTGGAGAATCACTGGCATATGTATTGGCAGAGACTCCAAAAGTACTTAACAAGAATATTGATATTAACAATAGAATAAATGTTGTTGGATAATTTAGCTTCATTATAGTCACCTCAATTGATTATACCATGTTAGTGCAGATGAATATATAAATACTTTGTACCTAACATGGTTCTGCCGAAACCAGAAAGTTTGATAGACTTTATTACAAAAAAATTCTCAAAATACATTTTCTCTCACTAGAGTTTAAAAAATTGGTTCAAAATTTTGACCTGTATCCGGAATTGGACACTTGTGTCAAAAAGGTAAAGCGCCAGCGCCCGGATTTGAACCGGGATAGGCCGAAGCCAACAAGCTGTATGGTACAATCCTGAATTTCCAGGCTAACGCCCAAATTATTTTAAAAACTTGGATTGCGCAGTACCAGATTGTGCCACGCTGGCATAATTGTTCATATTAATGTGTTATTTATAAATTTAATGATTTCTTTAAGGTTTTTGTCTTCTTACTATGCCAAAAACCAACCTTATCAAAAAAGATTCTTCTTGCTTCTTTCTTGTTAATTGTTACAATAGTAACTAATGACCAATTTTGTTTCTTTGGTTGATAATAATAAACGCGGTTTTCAATACCCAAACTTAATAAGAGTTTAGAGATTGCTAACATACCATTCTTATTCACTGTTTGGATTCTAATAACATTATCATTAATATATGCTTCCGCAGAATAAAATGCCCTTAACCATGCTTCTTTTGCTCCTTCTATCGAAAATAGTTCCTCCGGCATAGACCACTCTTTGATTCCAAATTGAGAATGTTCTAATAAATCTTCAACGATCGCACGAGAAGTAATTCTCACATGATAAACATTATCCCGAATTCTAGTGGAAGGAACTCTATTGTATATTATTTTCATGTAATCATAATATGTTTTCATCATAAATTTATCATCAGGGAAAAAGTCAAGTTGATAATGATAATATGTTTTTACTTTTCTAACCTGAACACTTCCGTCTCCTGCAAGAAAACCACATAAAGCACTTCTTAGAAGCATAGAGTTTTCATCCTTAGAAAAATTAAGCTTTTGAAGAGAAATAAATTTTCTAGGAATAGTTTTCTGACAAGACATAATTATTCTTTCTAAAATAGATTTATAAGTTTTGTCCGCACTTGACCAGTGGGTTGTGAGACCTTTTGGTCAAATAACCTCCAGAAAAACCTTTTTGTTCTTCTCGCGGGTTGTGGCTAAGAAATAAAATATGGCGAAGGAGGGATTTGAGCCCTCAACCCCCACGTAACCCAATTAAGTATTAGTCATCGAGCATAAGCTCTCATAGCTCATTTATATATGAGCGTGGTGCTATAACCAGGTTAAGCTACTTCGCCAATCTGTTTGAAAAGAACAAGGTTATTATAAAAAGGTTGCTATTTTTTCTTTCAATTCTCCCATTTCTCCCTTACTTAACTTAGGTTCAAGAGGCTTACTTGGAATTTCAGGAAGGCCATCATCTGGTCTTCTAGGCAATAAATGGACATGTGCATGATCTACACCGATTCCTGCAACAATTTCTTCAACCCATTCAATATTAAAAGCTAGTTTTAACTTGTTAGCAATAAGTTTCACAGTCTTCATTAATGGAATGTAATCCTCGTCTTTCATATCCCATAACCAATGATAATGTTTCTTAGGAACTATTAACACATGACCTTTAACAAAAGGATTAATATCTAGAAAAGCAAAGCAATCAGAATCCTCATAAACCTTGTATGAAGGGATCTCTCCTTTTATGATTTTACAAAATATGCAGTCCGCCATAGATATAAAGAAAAAAGAAATAGTTTATTTAATTTTCTAATAAATCGAATAATAAGTCCATGTATGTAATCTTAAGGAATAAGGTAAAGATTCTAAAAACCCAACTTTACAGTTAATATGTTGCATCCACCAAACTCCATAAGATAGACTCCCTGCTGGAAGAAAATGACCACATCTGTAACTTTAATGGATATGGTAAAGATTCCAAAAACTCGTCTGACCGAACTAGTGTCTCTAACTTCTTTCTTTCATCAATAAAAGGAGTTACTAAATGTGAGTTTATTTGTTTGTCATAATCTTTTTTTTGAGAATCTGTCAATTTGGAAGTATACATGACAAAATGCACTCGATCAAAACCAAGTTTATGATCAATATAAGGGTCATAAACTAAATCTAAACTGCCATCACTATCCAGATCATGGCTCAAATATAGATCCATTTTAGGAGCAAACTTGGGTCCCATACATTGTGTTATTTTATCAAATTCATCTTTATTATTAATAGTTAAATATGATTCTTCACCTTCATGAATCTTTTCTGCTTCTTTTAATGGCACTAAATGCTCCATGATTTCATTTACACAGCTTTTTTTTGGAACATAAGAAGGAACATAAAGTTCTTGTTTAGCTAGTTCAGCGGGAGCTGGTGCTGGAGCTTCATTCTTAGGACATCCACCAAGCATTCCAGCCATTAAACCCACACACATTATTTTTGTTAAGTATTTCATATTTCATGACCTCATTTTAGTTTATTTCTTATTGTCACTACTTGGCAACCACTACAAACACTTAAGTACTCCCTCCCCCTTCGTGGGTACTATGGTGCCAGAAACAGAATTATTAAATATTGGACTGACAAAGAATGAGGTTAAAATATACCTTGCTTTGTTAAAAATAGGCAAATCACAGTCTGGCAGTTTAGTCAAAGAATCAAAGATTTCCAGTGGTAAGATTTATGAGACTCTAAATAAGTTAATAGACAAAGGATTAGTAGAATTTTCGGTAGAAAATGGGATTAAGAAATTTATTGCTTCAGATCCAGAATCTTTATTAATTTATATGAACGAACGTAAAGAAAAGATAATTCAACAAACTGAAAGCTTAGAAACATTGCTTCCAGATTTAAAAAAATTAAAACAATTGGAAGAAAATGAAGGCGTTTTTATGATTAAAGGGTTTAGGGGAATAAAACCTTTAGTTTATGATTTATTAGAAAAGTCTCATTCTGAAATTAAAGTTATGGGTGTCCGTTCATCTAAAGATAACAGATTTAACAATTTCTGGAAACATTGGCATCAAGAAAGGGTTAAACGGAAAAAGAAATGTAAATTATCATTTGTAGATAAAGGAACTTCTTATTGGAGATTTTACAAAGAACTTAAATTGACTGAGTGTAAATGTGTTCCTTCCATTAGCCCCTCAGCAATATTAATTATTGATTGGAACGTTTTAATTTTCTCATATGATAAAGAATTTACTTGTATCCATATTAATTCACATGATATTGCTAAATCGTTTAAGTCGTTTTTTGAAAGTTTATGGATAATTGGTAAAAGTTAATTCATAATAATTAAGAGAATTTATAAACTTTCTTACTATTTTACAGATATGATAACAGCAAGAACGCAAGTTAAGGAAATTCTTAAAGAGTCAGAATTAGGTATAGAAAACATGTCCGCCGACTTTATGGACCGTTTAGATCTGAGAGTTAAGGAACTAATTGTCAAGGCTGCAGAACGAGCTAAAGAGAATAATCGTAAAACAGTTATGGGCAGAGATGTATAAGAATAATGCATCTTAACCCTACTTCTTTACACTTAATTAACAATGTTTAAATACTTATAAGATATACTAAAACATACAAAATTGGAGGTGTTTAAATGGAAATAAAACCATTCATAACAGATAATTACCTAGTTCTAGAAGAGGAAGCAACCATTTCAGAGTTGATTGGAAAACTAAAACAATTTGAGAAACGAACTGCATTAATTTTTAGAAATAAAAAGTATATGGGATTAATTGAAAAAAAGAAACTTCTCAAATCAAGGATTGATACTAGTAAAGCTAAGTTAAAAAATTTTATTCAAAAAACACCAATTTTAAGCGAACATGCTGATTTGGTTGAAACTGCATATTTAATGTATCAAAATAATTTAGATTACATTCCAGTAGAAAGTGATAAAGAGATTATTGGAGTAATCAATGCATCAGACTTACTAAACTTAGCTAAGAATTTGGAAGAACTAAAAAAAACGTTAGTTGAAGATGTTAAATTAGTTAAACCAAAAAAAGTTAACAAAGATGATCCAATATCAACGGCAATGGCAATTATGTATAATGACAAAATTGATCATGTTCCATTGTATGATCAAGGTAAGTTGTATGGGATCATTACTTTTAAAGATATTTTGAGAGGTTATCTAAGTTGGTCCCCTAAAAGAGATGTTTCAGCTAAGTTTAATGCCCAGGTAAGTTCAACACAAGGAGAACTGCCAAAGATAGATCACCTTCCTGTAGAGAACTTTAGTACAACTGATAATTTAGAAACAATTTCATCTAAAGAAAGTTTGATAACTGCCCTAGCAACTATGTCTACTAAAGGAATTTCTGATTTGTTAGTAATGGAAGGAAATGAATTTCTTGGACTTTTGACAACTAAAAGTTTACTTAAGAAAATTGGTAGTACAAAAGTTCAAAAAAAGTTTGACATTAAATTTGTGGGGTTAAACAAAGTTAGACTACAATCTTATCAAAAGTACAACATTCAAAAGATTGCTAATAATGAAGCTATGAAACTGCAAAGGAAATTAAAGAATGACATGAACTTAACTATTCATCTTAAGAGTTATGATAAACAAGGTGGGGAACAAAAGTTTTCAGTTAATTTAAGAATAGACTTTCCAAGTCGTGTTATTACCAGTAGTCAGGAAGACTGGGACTTAGAAACTGCCTTAAGAAAAACTTTTAACAACGCTAAGAACACATTAGATAAAAAGTTTAAAAACTAATTTTATTTTTTCTTTCTTTTTTGTCACTACCTTTATATATGATCAGTGCGTTAATATTATTATGATAAATGCAAGAGTTGATTGCCCCTGGCTACTTTCTTAATATTTTCTTAGATTTATCTATCTTTAAAGTTTCTTGTGGATTCTGGCAGTAAGTTTACTTCTAAAAAATAGATTTGAATTTACAACGCATTACACCTAGACGGAGGAATATTAAAATGAAAACAACAACACAAAACCCACTTAAATTACAACCATTATCTGAAATAGTAGCAAGAACAAGCTTAGAATATAATCCAAATTATTGTCGGTGGTGTTTTAACTCCTGAATTAAAAGAACTAAATAAGAAAACATTCCTAGGAATTGGCTTTGGACAAGGAGGAGTTCCAATTGATGTATTGCCAATATACCTCTTAAATAGTTTTGTCGATGACTTTAGTCTATTAATAGTAGATGAATTCCTAGAATTAAATGGAGTAGCTAATGAAGAAGTAAAATATATGAAAAACCAACTATTAGATGTGTTGGAGAATCTTCATAGAGTCTACGGCTTTGATCCAGAAGTAATATCTTGTTCTACTTTTATGAAATCTGAAGATTACCTAAGAATATTTAGAGATGTTAAGGAACAAGTTTTCGAAAGCGAAGAATTATCATCAAGATTACTTGAAACTGTTCCTGAGGATAAAAGATCAATTCCTTCTGCAAAAGATTACCCAATACATGAACTTGCTTGTGTGAAATTTCTTTCCAGTTCCGGATTTTCTTTAAAACTTGGACCAACAAAAGAAAAAAAGTATGATGAAGTAATGCAAGATCTTGAATTTGATATTGATTTTGGATACATATTAGACGCCTATGCAATAGGAACAAAACATCCAGACAAAGTTGTACATTATATTCCCAGTTCAAGAGGTCCAAATCATGGACAAAGATTATTCTTTGGAATGAGTGAAAGAGAAGTTAAGACCAGAATTCAACAAGGAGGAGATTATGCAATGCAATACCTTTGTCAAATTGCTTCTGTTAGTGGACATATTCTTGGAGATAATCCTCCAACATTAGAAGAAGTAAAAGAGTTGTATGGTCGAAGGTTGAAGAAGAAAGCGATAAACCTGGTGATTGAAAGTATCATAAAACCCTATAATGCGGTGGTGAGAAGATGAAACCACTAAAAATTGGAATCTTGGGAGGAATTGGACCAGAAGCAACTGGCAAATTCTATCTGGAATTAATCAATAGATTACAAAAGGAAAAGTTAATTACACAAAATGCTGACTATCCCCAGATAATTGTTAATAGTATACCTGCAAAAGAACTGATCTTTGAAGAAATTAAAAATGAAGATTTGGAAGTGTACATAAAAGGACTTAAGGAACTAGATGCAATGCAAGTAGATTTTATTGTAATGGTTTGTAATACAATTCATTTGTTTCATGAAGAATTACAATCTAAGATCAATACACAAATAATTGATTTAAGAAAAGAAGTCTTCAAAGAATTGAAAAAGAGTAACATAAACCAAGTTACTATAATTGGGACACCAAATACAATTTCTCAAGGATTGTACAATTTTCCCAATATTCAATATTACAACCCAGATAAAAAGGATGTTGCAATTCTCAGTAAATCTATAAATAAATTTAATCAAGGAATTGATAAGGATAAAGAGAGAAAAATTGTTTTGGAGATTGTAAAAAGAAACATGACAAAGGGATCAGAAACTGTAATACTAGCTTGTACAGAATTTGCCACTATGCTAAATAAAGAAAATTTCCCAAAGATAAATACAATGGGTCTACTAGTAAATTGTGTGATTGATGAGTACAAAAAAGTAAAATGATCTTCACTATAATCAGAACATTTATAAAAACCCGCCAGAATTCTTTACCTACATGACTGAGTTGATTATTACTGAGAAACCAAGTGCTGCTGTTAAGGTTGCAGCTGCTCTAGCCGATGGTAAAGCAGAGAAAAAGAAAAATAAACAAGCAACTTATTACGAATTAACACATAATAAAAAACATATTATCGTTACTTCTGCTGTTGGACATCTATATGGACTAGTTGAAGCTAACAAAAAAGGCTGGACTTATCCAGTATTTGATATTAAGTGGGAAGCTTCCTACAAGAGCAATAAAAATTTGAAATATGTTAAAAATTATATTGATAACATTACAAAATTAGTGAAGACTGCTGATGAGATTACGATTGCATGCGATTATGATGTTGAAGGAGAAGTAATTGGCCTGAATGTTGTAAAATATGCATGTAAGAAGAAAGATGCTAATAGAATGAAGTTTTCTACTTTAACGAAACCAGATCTAATTGAAGCTTATGGTAAAAAAGTAAATCATTTAGATTGGGGACAAGCTAATGCGGGAGAAACTAGACATTATTTAGACTGGTATTATGGTATTAACTTATCAAGAGCATTAACAGGAAGTGTTAAAGCAGCAGGATCATTCAAAGTGATGTCTGCTGGTAGAGTACAAGGACCAGCATTAAAATTATTAGTAGATAGAGAAAGAGAAATTCAAGCGTTCAAACCAGAACCGTTCTGGCAAGTTCAATTAAATGGAACTTACAATAAAGAAGATGTAGAAGCTTGGCACACTGGTGACAAGATCTTTGACAAAAAGAAAGTTGAAAATATTATGAAAAATGTTAAAAGTCAGAAGGAAGCAAAGATAACTAAAATTAGTAGAACAAAAAGAAATCAAGCTCCTCCAAATCCATTTAACTTAACAAACTTACAATCAGAATCATATGGACAGTTTAAGATTACTCCTAAAGAAACTTTAGAGCATGCTCAAGCATTATATCTAGCAGGAGTAACTTCATATCCAAGAACATCTTCTCAGCAATTAGATCCAAAACTGGGATTTAAGAAAATATTTACAGATTTAACAAAACAACCAGAATACTCTGGAATGGCTAAAGAATTAATGAAAGGACCATTAGTTCCTAATAATGGTAAGAAAACTGATCCTGCCCATCCTGCTATTTATCCTACTGGACAAGTTCCGGGAGAATTAAAACCAAGAGAAAGAAAGATTTACGACTTAATTGTTAAAAGATTCTTAGCAACTTTTGCTAAACCAGCAGTTAGAGAAACAATGGAAGTAAAATTAGATGTAAACTCAGAACCATTTGTTGCTAAAGGAACAAGAACTGTTGAAGAGAACTGGCATGTTTATTATAAGCCATACGTAAAATTAGAAGAGATTACACTTCCCGATATGAAAGAAGGTGGAAAAGTTGACATTAAGAAAATCACTAAATTGGACAAGGAAACTCAACCACCAAACAGATTCAATCAAAGTTCTATTATTAAAGATTTAGAAAAAAGAAATTTAGGAACAAAGGCAACTCGTGCTGACATCTTAGACAGATTATTCCAAAGAGGATATGTTGAAGGTGTTAAGATTATAGTTACTAAATTAGGCATGGAAACTATTAATATTTTAGAAAAGTACGCACCAAGAATTGTTGATGAGAAGCTAACTGCAGATTTTGAAGCTGATATGGTTAAGATCCGTGAAGGAAAAGAAAAACAAGAAAATGTTTTAGAAAAAGCAAGAAAGTTCTTAACTAAGCTTCTTGCAGATTTTAAAAAGAAAGAAAAGGATATTGGTAAAGAGTTACTTGCTTCAGTAAGAGAAACTCAAGAAATTCAAAATTATGTTGGTCCTTGTCAGAAGTGTAAAGACGGACGTTTAATGATTAAGTTTGGAAAGTTTGGCAAGTTCATTGCTTGCGACAAATATCCTGATTGTGATGCTACTTTTAATCTTCCTGGTGGAGCATTAGTTAAGAATACAGAAGCAATTTGTGAAATTTGTAAACATCCAAAGATCCAAGTTATTAGAAAAGGTAAAAGACCACAAGAACTTTGTATTAATCCAGCTTGTTCTTCTAAGTTAGAGGAAGGAGTAACGATGGAAGAAGCTGCAAAGAAAAAAGAACCCCAGAAGATCGATAAAAAATGTCCTAAATGTAGTAAAGATTTAGTTCTAAGAAATGGATTTTATGGTCAATTTGTTGCTTGCCCTGGATTTCCTAAATGCAAGTATACTGAAAAAATTGGTCAGGTAGGAGATTCTCCAATAAAAGAAGAAGTTAAGAAAGTAAAGAAGAAAAAAGTAGTGAAAAAAAAAGCAGTTAAGAAAAAAGTAAATAAATAGTTACCACTAATTCTCAAGTCTGAAAAAGTTTATATAATCAAAGAGTTTAATTTTATATATGGGTGAAGCTAAGAAGATAAATGAGATTGAGAAGAATCTAGAGAATCTTAAGTTTGAGTTAGACCGGAGATTTAAGAAGTACCTGAAATCCTTAAAAGGTATTGTTAAGATTGATCCCATCAGAAGAAAGGAAAATCTGGAAGAATATGAAAATATAATTTCTGAAATTACTTCTTTTTTTGAATCTCTTGATAATAATATTAGTCATTCAATAAGGGAGGTTCAATTGTTGAGAATTTTTTCTGATAGTTGGGATAAAGGTATTTCTGTTAAGGAAATTACAAAAGTAAAAAATAGCATTAGTAAAATAACGCAAAAAGTAGGGACAGTTGTTGATAAACTCACAATCATATACGGAAATGAGATTGTGAGCAAAAAGGTATTAAATAAGATTGAAGAGGTTTCTTTTGATTTCGCCTTTTCTTGCGAAAAGTTAGTAACTTTAGTTGATAGATCGTATAACTTAGGAAAATCGATCAATAATCCTGTTGATAAAGGGCTACATGGAAGACAATTCCATAAACAGGTAAGGATTCATGGAGCTAAGCTGAATTTAACAGTTATACCAAGATTTAATATTGAAACAGACAAAATAGGGGAAAAAAAATTTAAAACATGTAAACTCGTAATGAAAGAAATAATTGATTATCATATAGATAATAATACAACCTATAGCAAGCAATTTGCAAAAGTAAGAGACAGTTCAAATGCTGAGATTGGAACTCAGTGGTCGGAAACAATTGGTAATCTACTGATTACAATTTTTAGAAGAAATCCTATTCTCGTTCGTAGTAATCATATAAACCTTAGGGTTATTCTCATTCGTCAAAAACTTGCGCCAGGTAAAAACAGTTTCATTCTAGGTCAGTGTCACTCTAATTCTACCGCAAGTGATATACTTATGTATTTACCTCTAGATTTAAATTTAGTTTATATAGGTTTATTTGGTAAAATGATGTTAAAAGAATATTTTGGAAAGAGATGGTATGGCAACCTAATTCATGAACTTACTCATGCACTTGATTCTAAAATGGCAAGGGGATCGAAGACATCAAGCTTTCTTGAGAAAATGGGGCTTCCCAATGCAAACTGGAAGGTTAAAAAGTGGGCAAATTTTCTTAGCTCGACCAGAAGAGAAGGTCTTGCTGAAATTCATAAGTGTATCTTACCAAATCATCAACATCAGGATAAGGCAGGTTCGGCCCGAACTTTCTTTTTTTTGGCACTCAAGGATTTAAGAATCAATAGAAAAAATTATGAACCTATTTTTGCCAATATTGAGAATTTTTCGGACATCGAACGTAATATGAAACGGGCAGGAGGAAATTTTTATTTTGAGTATGCTATGGGAGAGTACATTTTTATGATTATTTTTTTAGCAAAGATGAAACAAAAAGCACAAATTTCTTTTGTTCCAAACGCCAGAGGGATTGAGAATATTTTCAAGCAGGAAATTGGAGTCACAGGTATAGCTAAAGAGAAGGGCTGGCAGAAGCTAAAGAAGAAGGAATTTGCCGAGAATTTCTTGACAAATGGTAATCTAAAAAATCTTATTGTGTTAATCGATGGAAAATATCAAAACAAAGTCAATGAGGTATTGGTTATGATTAATCTTATGGATGTTCCAGAAATGCTCAAAGCTTACAAAAAAGCATGTAAGAAACTAAAAATTAAACAGGAATTCTTCAGAAGAGATCAATTTGATGTTAAGGATGATGAAGTAAAAGAGTTCCTTAACAAGCTTCTTTAAAGTATCTTCTAACACCTTCTCCAAGATTAATTCCCATATTTACAACAAATAGAGCATGTACCAAAGGATAAATGTTCATGAAAACTGTTTTAGTTGATTGATCAACAAAATTTGTTCCTAGAAAGTTATCTGATAATTGTCCAACAATTTCTACTAAACCATAATGTGCAACACCTGAAGCTAGGGCAGCTGCAATTCCTCCTCTAATTGGATGTTCAGAAGCATTAGATAATTTAAGTGCTGGTTTAATTGCATATTTTACAATTGGATTATAATCATTAGAAAATATTTTAATCGCCTACCTTTCCAATCCAAAGAAATCTATTGCTTCCTGTGGATCAATTCTTACGTAACTTCCAATTCCGCCAAAGAAGTGATGTTGTTTTACTAAATGTAAACCAAAGTCTGAGAATTTGAATGTAGTATTATCTTTTACTCTTGTAACATCATAGAACTTAATTCCGTGATATGTGTCTGGAGACGAGTCCGTTGGACTAGTAAATGGACATTTTACTTTTCCCAAAACAGGAGGGGAAGCAACGCTAAACTCAGAACATATTCTGTATCCTTGCATCTGTTCATCAAATCCTTGTTGAACTCCATCATTTTCTCTTAAACGCATAATTTCATAAAATCCATCTCGACAGTTTTCTAATTCTTTAACAATATTTCCAACAGACGTTCTGTCTCTAGCTATAGTAGTTAAATCTTCAACAACCCTTGTAACTAAAGATTCACTCTCTAAAACCGGACTTACTAAACTTGAAGGCCCTAACTCAGTTGGGTCTCGCATTCTTCTTTCTATTAAAACTAAATCTTCTGTAGAATAAAGTTGTACTTGCCGTTCTCCATTAATTGGTATCCATGTTCTTCCTGTCATCTATAATGATAGAAAGAGTATTACTTTATAAATTTTACTAGAATTAATCATTATGTAGTAACAAATCAAGAAGAATAGAATTTATATAACAATAACAATTCCAGTTCCAAATGGTAAATGAAAACATTATCAAAACAGTTCTTAATAAGATACTCAACTTAAAGAAAGAAGAAAAATTCTTAATAATCACAGACAATATTAAGAGACATTTGGCGGAAGAGTTCTTCATTTATTCTGTTAGTAATGGTTACAAAGTTAAGTTTACACTAATTTCAGAACTTAAACAGAATGGAGAAGAACCTTCAAGAGATGTTGCTAAAGAGATGTTACACAGTGATGTTATTTTAATTATAACTAACAAATCTCTTTCACACACAGAAGCAAGAAGAAAAGCTACAGAAAAGGGAGCAAGGATTATTTCCGCCCCAGGAATTACTAAAGAAATTTTAGAAAGATGTGTAGACATTGATTATGACAAATTGATTGAAACACACAAATGGCTAAGGCCAATAATTGTTAACTCCAAACAAATTAAAGTTACAAGTAAACTTGGAACAGATATAACTTTCTCAACACAGAACACACATGGTTATGCTGAACATTTATTAAAACATGATAAAGGTGCATTTGGCAATTTACCAAGTGGAGAAGTAGACTCAGGAGTCATTAATGCTAATGGCAAGATTTTCATTGATGGCAGCATGGCAAGTGTAGGATTACTAAAAGAACCGATTGAATTAAAAGTTGTTAATAATCAAGCAGAAATAGTCTATGATAACGAAGATTCAATTAAGTTAAAAGAAGTTTTAGATACAATTGGCCAGAACGCTTATCTAATTGCTGAGTTTGGGATTGGAACTAATTCAAATGCAAAGCTATCTGGAATTGTTTTAGAAGATGAGAAAGTTCTCGGCACTGTACATTTTGCTTTAGGAAATGATTTAAGTTATGGTGGGGAAAATGATGTCCCATTACATTTAGATGGAATTGTTAAAGAACCTACAATAATTGTTGATAAGAAAATTGTAATGGAGAACGGGAAGTTTATTAAATAAAACTAAGTTATAATTAATATGGCATTACAAGCAAAAGAGTTACATCAGAAATTAAAGTTTAAATGTAAACAATGTGGGAAGTGTTGTGATTCAACTATAATTCAATTAGCCCCCTATGATATTAAGAATATTTGTTCTGCTTTGAAGATTAACACTAAAGAGTTTCATGAGAAGTATTCAATGTTCCGCCCGTTTGATGAAATTCCAAGATGTTATTTACGTAACAGACCAAAATGTCCATTTAAAGTAGATAATAATTGTACCATTTATTTAAGTCGACCATTAAGATGTAGATTGTTTCCACTAGGTAGAGTTTATCCCGATGATCCAACTGAAGATCCTTTTATTGTTCTTCCAGAAGAGAAGTGTATTGGCTTTGATACTGGAAAGAAACAAAGAATATCTGAATGGCTTGAAGAACAGTTAGTCTTTGATTTAGATAAAGAAAGTTCTGAGTGGAATAAATTTTTAATTAAACTAAAAGACAACCCAATTATTAAGAAAGAAGGTTTTAAAGAAATGTTTAAAGAAACGTTTTATAACTTTGATAATGTTGATGTTTCTATGGAAGAATTATCTGATAAGTTTGAATTAAAAACCATCTAAGCTAGTTTGTTCCTTCAGTTTCTTAGCTTTAACTTTTCTAGAAATCTGATCATCTCTTTCTAAGTCTAATTGAATTTCTTCTGCACGAGCTAAAACTTCTTTAGGTAATCCAGCTAACTTTGCAACGTGAACACCATACGACTGGTCAGTACCACCAGAAATCAGTTTATGTAAAAATACAATTTCACCATAATCTTCCTTAACCGCAATATTATAATTGTTAATTTTTTCAAACTTATCAGATAATTTATTCATAACATGGTAATGTGTAGAAAACATTGTCCTGCCTTTAATCCGATTGTAAATATGTTCTGCAACGCTCCAAGCAATTGAAACCCCATCAAATGTTGAAGTTCCTCGACCAATTTCATCTAAGATAATTAAACTAGAAGCAGTAGCATTGTTTAAGATTGAAGCAGTTTCATTCATCTCTACCATAAATGTACTTTGACCAGAAGAAAGGTCATCATAAGCACCAACTCGAGTAAAAATTCTATCTACAATTCCAAGAACAGCTTCTTCTGCAGGAACGTAAGAACCAATTTGTGCCATTAAACAAATTAATGCTACTTGCCGCATTACCGTCGATTTTCCAGACATGTTCGGTCCAGTGATAATCATCATTTCTCCATCTTCAATAATAATGTCATTAGAAACAAATCTAGATTCTAATTGCTCAACAACAGGATGTCGAGAATTTCTTAACTGAATAACTTTCTCATCAACAAACTCTGGCTTGCAGTAATTACTTTCCATGGCAACTTTAGCAAAGGAACATAAAACATCTAAAACTGAAATTTTACGGGCAGAATCTTGTACTTCCAAAGTAGATTTAGAAATTTCTTTAATAATCTCTTGAAATAAATTATACTCTAACTCAACAATCTTTTCTTGTGCTCCTAAAATTTTCTCTTCTTCTTTCTTAAGTTCTTCAGTAATATATCTTTCAGAATTTGCAGTTGTTTGCTTACGGATATAATCTTGAGGAACTAAATGTAAGTTCTTCTTTGTAACTTCAATAAAATAACCAAACACTCTTGTAAAACCAATTTTTAAAGTAGAGATTCCAGTTTTCTCCTTCTCTCGGTCTTCTAACTCGCGTAAGAACTTCTTAGAGTTTGTTTTAATATCAACCAGTTCTGCTAACTCTGCATTATACTCTGGATTAATCATTCCCCCATCACGAATAATAATAGGAGAATCTTCTTTAATTGCAGAACCAATTAAACTTGAAACTTCTCTTAACTCATTCATCTGAGAAACTGATTGTAATAATTCTGATTCGCTTCCTTCTAGCTTTTCCTTTATCAAAGGAATTTTACTCAAAGAAACTTTTAACGCTAATAAATCGCGAGGGTTAGCATTACCATAATTTACCCGAGAAATCAATCTTTCTAAGTCGTAAACTTCTTTTAACAACTCAATAATTTCTTCTCTTCTAATTACACTTTTATTAAGATTTTCTAACGCAGCTAATCGTTTATTAATCGCTTCTTTGTTTAACAAAGGTTCTTTAATCCATTTCTTTAACAATCTTGAGCCCATTGATGTTGTTGTTCTATCTAAAACTGATAACAAAGAACCACGAGAAGAATTGTCTTTAATATTACTTAACAATTCTAAATTTCTTAAAGTAGAAGAATCTAATAACATTTTATTTCTACTACTTAATGCAGAAATTTTCTTAATATGACTTAACGAATTTTTTTGAGTTGTAATTAGATATTGCATTAATGCCCCTGAGACTGAAACATTTAATTTCTTATCTTCTAGTCCAAAAGAATCTAATGAACTAATATTAAAATGTTTAAGCAATATTCCCTTAGCATTGTCAAACTTAAAGTAATAGTCTTCTAATGAATTGATGTAAGAACCAAATGATTTAATTTTATCAATAAGTTCAGAATTAACCATTAAGCTTTCTGGAAGGATACACTCACTTGGATTTAAACGAACCAACTCTGAATGTAATACGGCTAAATTATCCACTTTAGTTGTAAAAAATTCTCCTGTAGACATATCACAAAAAGCTAAAGCAAATTCATCGTTTAAACAAGTTAAAGCTAAGATGTAATTATTTTCATTCTCATTTAACATTGAAGAATCAATTAGGGTTCCAGGAGTTACAATTCTTACTAATCCTCTTTTCACTAATCCCTTAGCTTTCTTAGGATCTTCTAACTGTTCAACAATCGCTACCTTGTAACCCTTCTTAACTAATCTGGCTAAATATGTTTCTAAAGCATGATAAGGAATTCCTGCTAAAGGTGCACGCTTTTCACCTTGTCCTCTAGCTGTAAGAGTAATTTCTAATTCTCTTGCTGCAGTTACAGCATCTTCATAAAACATTTCAAAGAAATCGCCCATTCTAAGCATAATTAAACAATCTGAATTATCTTTCTTAATATCTCTATACTGTCGCATACCCGGTGTTAAATTGTGCTCTTCCACATCCAAAATACTTTTTTCTGCCACCTTACTTTAGCAATAGAAGAGTTATATAAATATTATTGTAATTAGGAGAGTTACTATTACTGAATGACAAATAAAGGAAAAGTTTATAAGTGTAGAACTACAATAATAAGTATATGGGTGCACCCTCAACAAACACTTCTGGAACTAGTTTAACAGATTTAATACTGGGAAGAATGAACCAAGACCTTCCAGATGAATATTTAGGAATAACTCAAGAATTGTTTAGGAATACCATTAGATTAGGAGAAGAAGGGCTTAGACAAATATTTCAAAGTTCAACAAGACCTTTGTTAAGAACAGATGCTCCGATTATTTTACCATTTAGTAATTATCATGACTTCTTAGAAATGATTTATAGACAAAGAGCTCCTAGTGTTGACAAGTTTGTTCGTAATCAGGGAACAAAAGAAGATCAAAGACATTATAAACAATTTAATCAGCTTTTTCCAAAAAAAGGTAATCCTGAGAATGTAGGATTTCAAGACTGGTTACAAAAGCGTTCCGCATTTATAGAGGTTGCTTATGTTCATGGGGACAAAGCTCGTCCATCACATATGATTGTTGTTAGAAGAAAAGATACCGCTAGAATGTTTTATAAAATGGCGGAAAGAAAAATTAGAGCTGAGTCAAGAGGATTAACAAAACCACTTGCACTAAATGATGTTTTTGGAATTAAAATAGTTGCTCAAAACATTGAAGATGCAAGAGCATTAGTCTATGATAAAAGTGGTCTTTATCATACTCTTATGCGTTATGGTCTAGTTGCAGACACAGAAAAAGAATCATTAATGGTTAAAGGATGTGAAGTGGGAGAACAACTTCCCGGAATTGATAATCATTATGATTCTGATCATGGAAAGGATCACTTAATTCAAATTGGTGCTCATAGTACATTAGGTTTTGGCCGTTTTGAAATTGCTGTTACTGATGCTGCTTACTTTTTAGTAGATGAAATGGAACATCTAGAATATAGAAGAAAACAAGAAAATATTAGAAAAAGATGGCCCAAAGACCAAATAATCAGGTTTGATGAACACGTAGCAAGATCTCAACCCTTAGATTTATTGCTTGAACCAGAAAGAAAACGACCTTTAGTTCCAGGACAATTCTTCCCAGGAGAAAAAGAGAAATATGATGCAAGAATGGCAGCATAAACAGAAAGAAGAAATTCTAAAGATCATTAACCAAAACAAGTTCTTCAATTCTTGCAGTCTGTTTAAAACTTAACGCTTGATCCAAATGATCAGGCATTCTATAACCCATATCCATACCATTAAGAAACATTTTAGCAACTTCACGCACTAAAGGATCATAAATAAAATGGTTATGCTTAATCCCAGGAATACAAAGATTGGTTATGTTACTTTGTTCAGGCAGAAGGGCATGAGTATAAGGCTTGATGAACTCATCTCCATCACTATAAAGATTTAAGATTGGAGCATCTTCAGGCAACCCTTTATTTCTAAAATCAGCTAAAACTGGACTTGTAGTTTTAAATTTCCTAACATCAATTGAAGGTAAGAGTAAAGAAGGAGGAAATATAATAGGCAACAATAAAAGAGGCAACCAATATTTGTCTGCCATCTCAGATCCATGATAAGGAACCGCCATAGTTAAGATTCTATCAAACAATTCCGGTCTCTGTTGATAAGCGTGCAAACCGATTAAAGCTCCAAAACTATGTGCTAAAAAATGTACATCCTCACCTGCATTTTTAGCATCTTCAATTTTTGGTAAAAGTCTACCTGATAAGTCTGAAAGATTACCAGAAAAGTCATATTGATGAGAATTTATACCCCACGGTGGAGGAAAAGCCTGACCTAAATATTTCATTGAAGCTGCTCCAGTTAGAAAACCATGACGAGAAAATAATTTTGGATTCCCTTCACGATGATAATCTTTTTCTGGCAAACGATCCATTAAAGCTTTAACTAAATCAATTGGAACCTTATTCCTAAGAACTCTTTTAATAAATTCGGGATAATCACGTGTTAATAAGTTTCCCACACTAGGCACTGAAGAACTTAACCCTTCTAAAACACCTCTTGCATCAGCAAAGTAACCATCTAAATGAGGGTTAATTTCTTCTCTTCTAAAACGACTGGTCATCAATACAATAGAAACAAAATAAGTTTATAAGAATATAGAAACAAAAGAATAACTATCCTTTCTTAAATGAACCAGCAATGTCAATTAAATCAACTTGACCTAAGAGGACTCCTCGGCAGCAATACCTTTCTAATCCTAAAGAATCCATTACTTTCTTAGCTTCTTCACCTTTCTCAACCCTTTCTTTGTATTCTTCGTAAAGGTGTGCTACTGGTTTTCCACATGAAAAGCATCTTATTGGGATTATCATTGTTCAACCTCGGAACAATGATTGCTCAAAAATGGATGGATTTTTGTTGTTATCATTTTATTTTTATCTACCTGTATGATTTTTGTCTCTTAGCTCTAGCTTTAGAGTCGTTTGGTTTACAAACTTCTTTTCTTCTTACATCTGCAACTAATAACAGTCTGTCATAATCGTCAAAAACCTTTTTTAATTTGTCATCAAATACAACTAATGCTCTAGCAATCGCTAAACGAATTGCATCAGCTTGACCATTAACTCCGCCACCATTAACACTAACTGAAACATCAATTTTCTTAATAACATCTTCTGCCAGTACTAAAGGCTCAGAAATTCTTAATCTACTCATATGGTTACTAAAGTTATCTAATAACTGACCATTAATTTTAATTACACCCTTCCCAGCTTTAATAGTAGAACGTGCTACTGCTTCTTTTCTTGCGCCGGATGCTTGAACAATTTTAGTATTAGCCATTTTATTCTTTTCCACCTAATGCTTTACAGATTTTGCCGATTGTAATATATTTTAATGTAGGCAACTTCTGAACTGAGTGTTTTTCAACAGTAATCATTTTTTCGTTTGCTAAAGGTTCAGGAACTCCAATAAAACACATAACTCTTTTGAAAGCTTCCTTTCCACGAGCTTGTTTCCAAGGTACCATTCCTCTGATAGTTCTTCTTACACATCGATCAGGCATTCTAGTGAATTTTGCACTTTTTAAAGGGTATCCTTTCCGATCCCTTTTTGTTTTTTCGTTAGCAACAACCTTTACCTTATCACCACTAACAACAACATTTTCACAATTTACAACATTAACTGTTTCTCCCAAAAGAATATCTTTAGCAACTAAAGCAGCTAATCTTCCAAGTACCATTCCTTCACCGTTGTAAACTTTCATTATCCTAATATCCTCACTTTCTTTCCCTCAGGATTGCTTTTTAGTAATTCTGCAATACTCATTACCTTTCCTTTAGATTCTTCAATCTTTTTTCTTGCTTCAGTTGAAAATGTAAGTGCTGCAACATCAACTTTCTTAGATAATTCGCCAACACTCAAAACTTTTCCAGGAACAATGATCATTTCTCCGTCTCTTGCTGCCTTATTAATTTTGTAAATATTAACTGTTCTTCTTTGTCTGCTTGGCTTTTTCAGATCTTTAACTATTCGTCTCCAGAAATTGCTTTCTCTAGCTTTAAGTTCTAGATCTTCCAATAACTTTTGTACCTGATAGTTTGATGGCCCTGTTCGTTTCATCTTAAATCTGTTTCTCCAGCTCTGTAATCTTACCACTTAAAATATCCGCGGCCTTAACTAGTATTTCTTTACAACTTAATTGTCCCCATGATTCTAAATTAAACAAATAATTTCCAGTGTCTTCAATTAAAATTGCTTTATCTAACTCAGCACACTTATCACATAGTAAACAGTCATATAAGTTATCTTTATTTATTGATAATTTTCCAGCCTTAACATCAAATACTTTAACAGCACATGAGTCGGCAATTAATTGCGCATCTTTAACTGCGCCAATTTTAATGGAAGGTTCTTTTTTATAGAATGCCAAGCCAGGAATCCATTTTGCATGATCTTTTCCTCGGCCCATAACTGCAGTCATGTTAATATCAACTTTTTGTTTAGCTAATAACTTAACAATAGGCATTTTTGGATAAGCAAATGTACATCTTGGATCAGTACTTTCAGCATCTTCGCAGTAAACATAACCGTTTCTACCACATTTAAGATTGATTTTTAATTCACACTTAGCACAACCTTCTCCGCCGCACTTGCATTCATCTTTTAGATCGTAACTTTTTAAATCTGTTTTTAAAGGACATAATCCTAATCTTAATCCTACCATTTCATCATAAAGGGCAGAGTTATTATCTCTAATTTCTAAGTCTTCAATAGCTAGAACAGGAACTTCTTCAGTAATAAGTCTTCTAATAGTGTTAGTAAAAACTTCATCACTACCTTTAATTAAGAAAGATAACTTATTTTTCTTCTTTTCCTCTCTAATCTTTTCTAGCTTCATTATACTCTCCGTCCCCTTCTACCACCTTTAGCTCTACAGCCGTTGTGTGGTTCAGGTGTAACTTCTTCAATTTTTCCAATCCTTAATCCAATTCTGGATAAAGCCCGAATAGTCGCTTGTGCTCCAGGTCCTGGGTTTTTTGGTCCGTTATGACCACCCTTACCTCTAACTTTAATATATAATCCTTGAATGCCTTTCTCTTTAGCAATTTCTGCAACTTTCTTAGCAGCTGCCATTGCTGCAGTTGGAGAACTTTCTAAACGGTCTGCTTTAACAACTTGACCACCAGAAGCTCTTGCTAAAGTTTCAGTTCCAGTAATATCTGTAATTGTAATAATAGTGTTATTATAACTTGAATAAATATGGGCAATTCCCCATCTTAAATTAGTAGGATGTCTGATATCTCTTTGTTGATATTCTCTTCTTCTACCGCCCTTATTATCTCTTGAATTTGAAGGTTTCATTCTTTAATTTCCTCCTTTTTTTCTTCTTTAGGAGTTTCAGTTTTTACTTCTTCAGGTTTAGTTTCTTCTGCTTTTACTTCAGCCACCTTTTCCTTAACTTCTTCTTTAGTTTCAGTTTTAGGTTCTTCTGCTTTTACTTCTTCTTTCACTTCTTCTTTCTTCTCTTCTTTTTTAGCAGGATCTGCCTTTTCTTTAGCAATAACTTTTTTATCTTTAACGGGCTTTTTTTCTTCTTTAGTTTCCGCCTTTTCTTCCTTAACTTCAGCTTCTTCTGGAACAGCTTGAACTCTTTCAGGATGATTTTCGTCAAATAAAGAAGATTTGTCTTTAAATCTTAATTTTGCCTCTTCTTCAACTGAAAGTAAATAACTAGGAGAAGTAATGTCTTTTCCGTCTAAAGTAACGTGTCTGTGAACAATAAATTGTCTCGCTTGTTTCATGGATCTTGCTAATCCTTTTTTATAAACAACACTTTGAATTCTTCTATTAAGAACATCTTGGATAGTTAAACTTAAAACTTGGTCTAACTCAGCTGCTGTTGAAAGTAAACCTAATCGACTTAATTTATCCATCATTTGCTTCTTTTCAAGTTCTCCTTGTTTAGAAGTGTTTGCAATTAACTGTTTTGCAATATCTTTATATTTTTTTAAGAATGAATCTGCAATAAGAACTTCTTTTCTAATATTAAGACCGTACTCTCTTCTTATTCCCTTAGCTCGATCAATATCGCTCTTATTCCAAGGATGTGCTGGAGTAGAATACTTTTTTCTTAATTTTTTAGGATCTCCCATTATTTAATACCTTATTTCTTTTTAGCTGGTGCAACTTTCTTTCTAACACCAACAACTTTTCCTTTACTTTTTCTAAAGTTGCTTCGAGTTCTTTGTCCCCTTACAGGAAGACCTTTTTGATGTCTTGCTCCACGTAAGCATTTGATTTTCTTTAATCTTTTAAGATCGTTTTCTTTAGTAAAATTTAGTGTACCAGTAATTAAATGTTTATCTTCACCGCTGTCATAATCTTTTCTTCGGTTACCCAACCATTCAGGAATACCACTTTCAATCGGTGTATTTGCAACTTTATTTAAACTAACAACTTCCTCATCAGTTAAATGTCCAGCTTTCTTATTTCTATCAACTTTGGATAATTTACAAATAATGTCTGCTAGAATTGCTCCAATACCTTTGATTTTGGTTAAAGCTACTTTAACTTGCTTTCCACCAGGAACGTCAACATTGGCGATACGCACAATGTGTTTATAATTCTCTCGTTGTTTTTCAGATTGTTTCTCAGCCATTTTATGATTTTTGTCTAGAATTCACACATATTAGCCCTATTGACCTAAGGTCACGCGTGAACTCGGACTTGAATATTGATTTAATTAGCAGGTTGTTTATAAAGCTTGTGGTTAAACCCGCTCGAAGTTAATTATTTCCTTCAACTTTCTTCTTAATCTGATCATCATTCTCAACATTTGTTTCCTTCATCTTCTCTTCTTCTTTTACTTTAGCTTCTTTTCTAACTTGAGCTTTCTCTTTTGCTTCTTCTCTAACCTTCTTTCTCTCAGCTTTAGCATCTTCTTTCTCCTGTAACTCTTTTTGCTTAAGATGTGTTTTCCATCGGATTAAAGTATAGTTAACAGGATTTCTAAGACGACTACAAAGAGGATCAGGATGACATACCCCTAGATCTTTATAATAACCGTCGTTGTTACAATTGGGAGGAAGTTTCTCGCCAACTTTAAAATGCTTTAACTGACTAATAATATAATTGTCTCTTAACCCCTCTTTATTCTTGTCCTTATTCCAAGCCAAAAGATAACTTTTAATTTCATCCATATTCCAACCAATCTTCCCTAAGAAGTTAGACAAAATAAATACTCCTCGCTTCTTACCATCTTCCACGCCGTTAGTAAGAATTTGTTTAATACATGGCGGAAAAAAATCTTCTTTAATTGGACTTTCAATCTTAATTTCTTCAAAACCTTCAGGAGTGCCAACTTTTCGTTCTTCTGAAATCTTAACTTCATAATCCCAAGCACTAAGTAAAAGTTGATCTCCACTAACTTCAACGTCCCGATCTAAAAATTTAAACATTGGAATTAATAGTTTATCTGGATTAGCCATTTCTTTTTCAAAGTCCATTACTTTATCAGGATCTATTGGCAAACTAACTAAACCAGACTTCTCATGAAAAGAGTAAGGCATTCTGTAAAGATGCCGAGAAGAAATTAAAATAGTATCAACTTCAATTATTGTTAAGGGATCAAAAATAGCAGTATAATTGTTTGAACCACAAGGACATAATGCTCGAGAAATGTCCATCTTTTCCATTAATATAGAACATTTTTCACACTTGATAAAATTTCCACCAGTTTTAATTCTGTTCTCACATTTTGGACAGACGAATTCAGTTAATTCTTCATCTTTAACTTTAACTTTCTTTTTACAACCGTCACATCTGTTAATTAAGAATTCTTGTCCTTCAAATTTTTGTTTAAGTTCATTAAGGCTAAAGGAATAAGTTTTATCAAAGAAAATTTTATTATTCTTAACTTCAACATAATTATTAGTTATTGTTCCAAGTAAATATTGAGCGATTTTCTTTGGCCCTTCTGGAAACAGATCTTTAGTTTTCTTTCCAACAATCTCTGAAGGAAACGCTTCAAACGGAACTCCTATATGGAAACCTTTATTTCCAGAGAACTTACAAGAAATTCCTTTAACACCATTTTCTTTTAACGCTTTAATGAATAAATGTGCAGTTAACTTTGAAAGTTCCCAATCAGGACAATCTATATCCAAAACTAAGTCCCATCCTTCTCTTAATTCATCCAACTCTTTTCGTTTCAAATCAGAGTTTAAAAGTAAAGGACTCTCCCAAACTTCTTCTGAAGAATGAAAAGAAGTTGCTCCTTTTTTAACAAGTTCCAAAACATCCCTTGGATACATTAAAACGTCTGGCCTCTTACCAAATTTACCAATACCATACATTACACTTACTTCTTTGTTTAGAGCATGTTCTAGAATAGCTTCTTGTATGTCTTGCCGTTTATAAAACCTTAAACACGCCCCTTTATCTAACATATAACTCTGTGAAGAGAACTAGTATAAATTAATTTTGTAATAAGAAAAGAATAATTAAAACTTACTTGCTTCTTTCTTGAAGTCTTCAGTTTTCTTTTTAAGAGATTTTAAAGCACTTTTAAGAGCTTTTCTTGGTTCTACCCCTTTAGTTTCAATTTGAAACTTAGGTGTTCCAACCAAAGGATGATCAATATCATAAACAGAGATCTCTACTCCCTTAGTTTCTTCTAATTCTTTCCTAAGAGCGTTACAGAAAGTGTGAGTTTCTTCTGTTAATTCAAAAATAAGCTTGGTTTTAGATTCCTCAATAACTTTAAATTCCATTTTAACCATAATTTAACTATGTCGTTTATAAAGATTGCGGTAAATGTTACAATTGTGTATATTAACACATTGGCTTGGGTTTATTCAAATCAGTAGTTTCCTTTTTTGTCCATCCCTCTCGCTCTAACCTTGTATCAATATTCCGAATAGTGTCCCACACTTTATCCCCCCAAATATGTTCTGCGTCCTTAAAATTTTCTAAGATTTGGATAAAAGCTCCAGGATTAGAAAAAGTTAACACTCTAACCTGAGGATCTCCATTATCATCAATATAGTTCAGATTAATTTGGGCATTAAACTTTCTTGTAGCAGGATCATAGTTCCACTTAAAATCGTGAGTCTTAGAATTAATAGGAGCATTTGAAAACTCTGTCAATCTCAAATTATTATCCCTTAATTCAGTTCTTCGTGAAATTTCTTGTTTTGAAAGGTGTCTAGACGCTAAGTAAGAAACTTCATCACTAACTGGAGGGACTTCTGCTGGGACTATACCCAATTTAGCAAAAGCTGCTGCACTAGACTCTGTTAAAGCACCTTCTTCATCACTATCGAGAATGCCTTTAGTTTTTTCACGCGAATAATAATATGTTGAATCTTCTAATCCTTCTGCTTCCGCTTCACTAGTTGTAAGAGTATCAACCCCACCTTCAGAAAGACCTGCCCCTTCAGGAGCATCATAACCCACATCTACAGGTGGTAATTCTTCATCGAGAGTATTAAGTTCTTCAACAGTATCAAGTTCTCCTGCTAATTCCCTTTGCAGATATGAGGAATCTGTTTTTATTCTTTCAAAAAACATTTTTTCATTTTCATCTAGAGAAACCCACTTTTTCTTTTCTGAATCATACATTTGTATTCTACCACTAGGAGGCCGAGCATAAAGTATTAATTCTCCACTACCTTCTTCACTTTCTACTTTCCGATATGTCCAGCCACTTTTTCCCGCGTCGATTGGCTTCCAATCCCCCACGGGTGCTTGATCATACTTCTCTTCATCACTACCAAAACTTACTGGTTCTGAAGGTCCCACTTCACTCCAACTACCCCCATAATGTTGACGTTGAATAACCCCATCTTCACCATCTTTAGCTTTTGCATAAAGGTAAAACCCCCCATCTTCATCTTCATGTTTCATATATACATATCCTTCTTTTCCACTTGGAATTTCAGCCCATTTATCCTCTGGAGCTTCATAAAATTTTTGAGATCCAAGTTCAGTGTGATAAGTTTTAACATCAGTATAATAAGCTTGAAGTTCAGACTCACTCTCGAATGATCCCTCAAACACTAATCCACTCACATCATCATCATCACTTAAAGCAATCAAAGAGAGTATTCCATTTTTTACACTAGTTTTAAATGTTTTTTTTCCAACTTTAACAATCCATTTATTGCCTATCACACCAACCACACGCCCTCCAGCCCAAGCTTTTGCTCCTTCAACAAAGCCCCTAATAACTTTCTGGTCTGCAATTTTCTTAGCTGTGGTGGGAAGTCCCAAAGTAACAACACCTGCAACGAAAGTTGCTCCAGCGCCTTCAAGATCACCTTCTGCAAGTTCTTTTGTAGTAGCATAACCAACTTTAAAAATAGATGCACTATTCTGTTGGACAAAAGTATCAATTCCTACAGCTTTCGCACCATAAAAAAGCACAATTTTCTGTACAGCATTTGCTGCACCATGAAGTCCTGCTCCCAAATCTTCTAAAGTAGTAGATTGAGCTTGGGAAATAATAGCATTAGCAATAACTTTTCGTTCTTGAGGAGACACATATACCCCCTTGTCAAGAGCAGTATTCCTAATAGCATCAAGAATTTTCTGTTCAACGTATGGACTATTTACAGCAGTACGAACCGCTTGAAACTCTGAATGTAAATCTCCTGCCAAATAATTAGTAATGACATTAGGCGGGCCATTTATAGCTATTGCTTCTTGCAAACCTTGAACTAAAGCACCTCCTCCAGCGCTTCTCATTGCGTTCAAAACATCTGGATCAACATCTAATTTCTCATAAGCTGATAGAGGTTCTACTTTATTTTCTTTATATTTCTGGTAATCTTCAACTCCAATAGGAACAGACAAACCAGCAAAACTATTAAATACTAATAAAATAACGACAAGAGTACACAATAATACTTTTCTATTCATAAATCAACGTCCTCACAAATTCCTTTTTTTACATACTTTTGACAAAACTTTTGATAAACTCTTAATTCCAACATATACTCTTCTACTAAACTAACTAATTTTCTTTGATTACCTTTCTTTAAGACAATTTCCATTGAAAGAACTAACTTGTCTAACTTATCAAAATAGACTTCAATTGCATAAACAAATTCTTTAGCTAACTTAAATCTTTTCATATGCTCTTGATCTTCTATACTTTGATTTTTCCGATCAGCAATTTCACGTTCTTCCCAACCGGTAATTTCTGCCTTCTTCAGGCCTTTAACAACAATTTGATATTGGGATCCAAACCTGTATGTATAGTCTTTAAAAATCTCCTCAAGATCAATTTTACCCAATTGTCCCGCCAAATAATTATTTACATGTTCATTCAGTTTTTCATACCACGGGAAAATGGTGGCCATCATACAAGCCGTTTTTCTAAATATACGAAGTTGTTTGTCCATCCTTCTTTGAAAGTATCCACTACCAATTTCATCAACTTTTTTCCTAATATTATTTAACCATGTAAACATACCCATTTTATTTCACCTTCAAACCTATAAGTGTACTTGCCTCATCACCATACAATAAATCATTAATATTTAATTCTAAAAAATAATCTCCACTAACAAAATCTTCTGGCAAAACTATAAAATCAAGATTGTATAAATACTCATCTTTATTCATAGTTAGGCCTCCCCGATCTAAATTGTTAATAGTTTTAATTAAATTATAATCTGAATCATAAAAATTCCATTCTAATTGAACCTGATTTGGTTGATTGTTAAGATCTCCTTCAAAACCACCTAACCAATATCGTAATGACATTAATTCACCAGCATTAAAAGTATTATTCTCCCTGATAAAAATACCAACATCATCAAAAGAAACAAAATTGATATTATCAATGAACAACTGTCGATTACATTTTAGTGGAACTTTAACAATACTAGTTATATCTTTAGTAAAGTCATAAACAAAATATTCAACAACATAAGTACCTGGTTCATATTCCAAAGGGATCTGAACAAAATCAATAAAAACAAATTCATTTTCAATATAATCTAAGAAAGAATAATTTCCTTTTTTTGGAATTGATAAATTAGTGATTATTTTTCCATCCGGGCCATAAATTAATTGATCAAACACATAATTAACTTCATTATTTTCTGAGATTAAGTTGTCTGCACGAAGAGAAATAATTTTATTAAATCCCAAAACACAAAGTGATTTTCCAAATTCTGAAGAAGTAGTGTTTAAAGATTCATATACAGAATCCGTAACAAGGTCCATAATATCAAAATCACCAAATGTTTCTTCATCAACAGTTTGATTGGTAATATTCTCTAAAAGTTCATTAAAAGAAACTCCTGATTTAAGATCAGGAGCAATACCAATTTGATTGCTAGGAGAAGAAACAGTTTCTAAATACGCCTCTGGTAAACTCACATCTTCATCAATATGTTCTTGATAATCTAAAAAGTCCATATATGCCAATTCATAACTATCGTTAACATCAAGATCAGGATAATTACTACGTTGGTATTCTATCGCCAATACCATAGACTTAGATTCTCCATAAGAATAACCAGTTTCTTCACTAATAAACTTCGCCTCTTCATCTACCAATTTTTCTATTTCTAAGGTGATTAATTCCAATGTAGTAGCATTTTCAGGCAAAGATAATTCTTTTTCTTGAAATAAAGTTTCACCAACAAAGTACCAAACAACCCCACCAACTATTAAAAAAATAATTACAATTAAAGCTGTTAGAATTACTATATTCTTTACAGGCATTTGCGCTTTCTTAACCATTTTATTTTTTATGTTTTAACTTATATATTTATAGTGTAATCAATTCTCACATATTGAAGGTGGTTGATCTGCAGTGGGTTGATCTGAAGCAGTTTGGTCTGGAGCGGATTGATCTCTGAAAGCCAGTTGCTGATCTTCTTTCTTCTTTTCTTTCCACAACCGACCTTCAAGTTCAGCCTTAAGCTTTTGGATGGTATTTGGAATAGTTGAACCATATTCTCTAGCAATCCCCAACTTTTCAACATCTGCCAACACGTCTAAAAAAGCACCGGGATAATCAAAAGTAATTTTTCTTTCACCATCAGCAGTTGTGATTGTGATTACACCATTAAATGCGTTATATATCTCTTTCTCATCCCTAATAGTCCAGGCAAAATGGTAACCCAACGCTTCACTTGGATTTTCCACTACATCTTTTAATTCCGAGTAACTATTCTTTAATTCTACTCTTCGGGCATATTCATCCATACTCATGATAACACCATTAACCCTTACCCTGCCCTTTCCAACAACATCACCATAAACTAAGCTTGCACCGTCGATGAGTTTCTTATCCCTGAGTTCCTCTTCTAACTCAATTAATCTGGCTTCTTCTCTGAACTCTTTTGGTACATGGACTCCCCCTTCCGTCCAATCCTCGAATAAGTGAGTATAACTAGAATCTGAAGGAGGCAATTCCCCTTCAACAATTTCAAACTTTGCTAATGCTTCCTGCATTCTTATTTCTATAGCAGCATCTTCTCGTATTAATATTTTTTGGTAAGTTGCCTGTTCCTGTTGACTAAGAACAGCTAAACTACCATCTTCTTTTTGTTTTCTTAAAACACCATGAGTATCTATTGAATAAACTACATATTCTCCCGAACCTTCTACTGTTTCCACTTTTCGGTAATGCCAGCCCTTCACCCCTGCAGGAATTGTACTCCAAACACTCGTAGGTGCTTGATCAAACTGCTCTTCTCTACTACCAGAACTTATGGGCTCATAAGACTTCACTACAGACCACTGATCATCTACTTGACGCTGAATAATTTCATTTTTATCCTTTGCAAAAACTCTTAATTCACCATCAGAATCATAAGCTTTCATATAAACAAACCCTTCCACACCAGAATCAATGTTGGCCCATCTGTCCATTGGTGCCTGATCAAATTTATAAAACTCAATGGTGGGTTCATATCCCAATTCTTCCCTCTCTGATTTGGTTAGTCCAATATCCTCGCCTGCAGCAACCATACCCATAAAAACATACTTTAAAGTAGTTTTTTCTCCTTTCTTTATTGTTCCTTTAAGAATTTTTCTTGCGTATGGTGAATTCGCCAGAATTGTTGGAACCTTATCAATCCAACCTTTCATTGCATGAACTACAGGTTCCAACATTTTCAATTGTGCAAGTTTTCCCATACCCAAAGGGAGAGTTTTCATAGTAGTAGTCGCAAAAATATTAGCTGCAGCACCAACATAATCTTCTTTAGAAACTTTGTTAGCAGTATGGACTACATCTTTACCTATACCTGCACCAAGGAAGTTAATTATTTTTCCTCCACCTCCCGTTGGCTGTCCAGCGATAGCAAGACCTTCTGAAAGTGCTTTTGTTGTTCCCGAAAAAAGCATTGCACCCACTTCACCAGAAGAAGGTTGAAGTTTATTATAAGCATTAGTAGCGAATTCATTCAGATCTTGATTAGATAAATAGTAGCCCCTGCTCTTCGCAGTTTCCTGAAGACGACGAACAATTGCCCGTTTAACATAAGGATTCTCTGCAGCCTCCCACGCAGTAACAAATTCTGTAACCTCAGTTCCAAATACTGTCTTAAATACGATATTATGATCACCCATATTCTTTACTACAACTTGCCAGGCATCAATTGAGGCATCTCTAGCAGCAAGTTCAAGTATAGCATGTTTTTCTGGAGTCATTTCACGTGAGTTGGAATCAATGGGAGCTCGATGTCTTAATTCCGCGGGCAGATAATCAACTTGTTTCGCTCCTATTTTAGAATCAAATGTATCTCCGCTCGGAGGACCATGTTCGGTAAAATCTACCCCTATCTGTTTCAACCCACCAGTATCTGTAATCTCAATGTTACGCCATTCACGACCCGTTAATCCAACAGCGGCAGAAGTTCTTTGATATAAACGACCCTTATCCCAACAAAGTACTAAGGACGGGGTATTATCGCCGCATTGTGCATGTATCTTTACTCTATATGCCGCACCGTCATTACGCCAATTTTCAGCGACAGTGAAAATACTAAAGAGTAACAAAAACATTACTAACACCACCATAAAACAAATTTTCTTACCCATTATTTTGATAACCCTCTCTTTATTACTAATACTATTACAAAACATAATAATAATAGTTTTTTACTCATTGAGGAAAATCCTCACAGATCCCTTCCTCGACATACTTTTGACAAAACTTTTGATAAACTTTTAATTCCAGAAGATATTTTTCTGTTAAACGGACTAATTTTCTTTGATTTCCTTTATCTAAAACAATCTCCATGTCAAGAACCAAATCATTTAATCTATCAAAATAATCTTCAATTGCACAAACAAATTCTTTAGCGAACTGCCATTTCTTAATCTGTTCTTGTTCTTCTATACTCTGGTTTTTCCGATCAGCAATTTCAGTGTTTGTCCAACCCTTAGTTTCTAAAACTTTCAGCTCTTTAAGAATGTATTTATATTGACTTCCAAATCGATAGGTATAACCACTCATTTTATTGCGAAGTTCACTTTCATCCATTTTTCCCGCCAAATAATTATTTACATGATCCGCTAATTCTTCATACCAAGGGAAGATTGTAGCCATCATACAGGCCCCTTTTCTAAATAATAATAATTTTTTGTTCATTCTTTTTTGAAAAAAGTTAGCAACAGCCACATCAACTTTGTGCCTCCTACCATCTAACCATGTAAGTATTCCCATTTTATTTCACCTTCAAATCTATAATTTCACTTGCACTATCACCATACAACAAATCTTTTATTTTTAATCCTAAAAAGTAATCACCACTACTAAGGTTTTCTGGTAAAAACAAGAAATCAAGATTGTATAAATACTCATCTTTATTCATAGTTATGCCTCCCCTATCTAAATTGTCAATAGTTTTAATCAAATTATAATCTTGATCATAAAAATTCCATTCTAATTGAAGTTGGCTTGTTTCATTATTAAGGTTATTCTGAAATCCACCCAAATAGTATTCTAAAGAAATCAATTCACCAGCACTAAACAAATTATCCTCTTTTACAAAAACACCTGCATCAGAAGAAGAAATAAAGTTAATATTATCAATAAACAATTTCCGGTTACATTTAATTGGAACTTTTACAATGCTAGTTGTATTCTTGATAAGGTCATAAACAAAATATTCAACAAGATAAGTTCCTTCTTCATATTCTAAAGGGATTTTGACAAAATCAACAAAGACAAATTCAGCCCCAGTAATGTTCGTAAAAGAATAATCCCCTTTGTTTTGAGTTGATAACTCAAAGATCATTTTTCCATCCGGTCCATAAATTAATTGATCAAACACATAATTAACTTCATTATTTTCTGAGATTAAATTGTCCGCACCAAGAAAAACCGCTTTATTAAGTCCCAGAACACAAAATGACTTCTTAAATTCTGAAGCAGTAGTATTCATAGAATCATACACAGAATCCATAACTAAATCCATAATATCAAAATCACCAAATAGTTCTTCATCAACAGTTTGATTGGTAATGTTCTCTAAAAGTTCATTAAAAGAAATCCCAGATTTAAGTTCAGAAGCAATAACAATTTGATTACTGGGAGAATGAGCAGTTTCTAAATAAGCTTCTGGTAAACTTACATCTCCATCAATATGTTCTTGATAATCTAGAAAATCCATGTACGCTAATTCATAACTATCATTAACATTAAGATCAGGATAATTTTCACGTTGAAGTTCAATGGCCACTACAACATACTTAGATTCTTCATAAGAATAATCTGTTTCTTCACTAATGAACTTCGCCTCTTCATCTAAGATTATTACCTGTTCTAAAACAGCCAAATCAAAATCAGTATAATTTTCAGGCAAAACATAATCTTTTTCTTTAACTACCCCATCACCAACAAAGTACCAAACCACCCCACCCACTATTAAAAATATAACTAAAACTAAAGCTGTTAAGACTATGATATTCTTTACAGGCATTTGCGCTTTCTTAACCATTTTATTGACTCTAGGCACTTGCTAAACATTGCATCAAAGTACAGGGTTGACATTCTTCTCCAACACAAACTTCATCAATTCCGTCATTGTTAACATGTGTTGCAATTTTCCCACCAGCAATTTCAATTTCGTAAGACAATTTCTTTCCAGAATCAGTTAAATCTTGAAATGGATGCATTCCTTCATTATCAACTACAACCATCATAACACCTTTTTCTTCTACTTGTATTTGACTGCCGTCCTTAATCTCTTTGAAAGCAAGATTTTTGTAACCGTCAGAATGAATCTTTACAGTACTATCTCCTGCTACAGAAGTAGTAATCGTACTCGTTTCAGGATTAACACTAATACAAGAACCAGGTAAACATTTTCCAGTTCCTAATACAAATCTAGTTTCGCCAGAAAGTAAAGTTGCTACAACATTTTGATCTTTATCTAAAAAATGAATATCTTCTCCTCGAAATAACTTTTCTGCGGAAGTTGATTTTACTGTTAAACCTTCACCAAGGAAAATTTTTTCTTTTGGATCATAGTTAACATAATTCTCACTAAACATTTCTGTACCATCAATAAAACTACCTTCTTGATCTGGTAAGGCATTAATAATCCCATTAGTCATGGAAACATCTCTTAAATTAGCAGCACTAACTCCATTAACATTTCCCTTACCTTGTAAAAATTTTACAGTTCCATCTTTTCCTACTTGAATACTACACCCTGCTTCTGAACAAGCAAATTCAGTATTTGTAGAATCAACAAATCCCATATCACAATTTAATGTGTCCGTTTCTTGGTTGTAAGTTATTTTCCCACGATATGTTCCAGCGTATTTCCCAGTTGCTTCTAAAGTTCCGTCAGACAAGATTTCATAAGACGCATAACCATCTCCTTTTGGCAGTAAATCAGGATTAAAGTCAGCATTTTCTGTTACGATGTTAGTTCCATCATAACCAGTTATTTTAGCACCCTCAGCAATCTTTGTAATCCGACCACCAGATCTCTTATTTAACCATGCTTCTGCAAGCTTAGGATATTTTCCAAGTTCTTCCAACTTCCCTTTATCTGTTTTCAGATTATTGTCAAATTCATTAAATAAATAGGGAATAGTATTTAAGAATTCAGGATTTTGGTCAAGTATTGGCAAAACTTCTGAAGGAGTAGGATCCTGCTTAAAAGCTTCCGCTGCAAACTCGGGACTATAAGTTAACATCTGAGGGTTTTCTTTTATAGCAGCCCAGGCTTGATCAGGATAATTTCCAAAACCCTTAACAGGATCATTTAGAAAACTATCCTCAAAGTTATCTACCCAAGGATCAACAGGAATGTCTGCAGGAGGAGGAGCATCAGGAGGAGGAGGAGTATCACTAACAACAAATACTAATAATAAAGAAAGAACTACTAATAACAATAAAGATTCCCGTAAGAACTTTCCTTTTTTACTAAAGTGGCCTAATTTGTTCATTCTAACTCCACTACCTCCGGATTAATCATTTCAGAATCAATAATCTGATTATCTATTACCTCTACTAAAAGCCATTCAAAGTCAAAATTATTACCATCATCAGCAGAAATTAAAATTTTCTGGTCTCCAATATCTTCTTTAATAGGAATAAAAATTAATGTACTATTCTCTATCATTACACGTTTATGGTTACTAGTAAAGGAAACATTCTCACCGATATAATCAAGATTGTAGTTTAACTCTTGGCCTACAATAACACTTTGTTTCTCAATAGGAATTAACTCAAGACTACGATTAATAATCTCGTGCCAATCATATTTAATAACAAATTGAGTGATTAAACTTTTCCCAGAGAGATCAATTTCAGGAAATGTTAAGATATAAATAACTTCATCAAAATTATAAAACAATTTAGTTTCAAATCCTTTCTCAACAGCTAAACGAGATAAATGGTCCAACATAACATGATTAGGTGATTTGTCTTGTTCAGACATGATTTCAGTTAGGATATCATTAACTTCTTTTAAAGGAACATCTAATTGAACAGAAAAATCATTAATTTCTTTAGTTTTATCTCCACTGGATACTTCTAAAGATAAGTCTAAATCAAAATCAACTCCAATTGGCTTGATATTAACATTAGCTATAGGCGCTTTAGTTGATACAACCTCTAAATCTTTAATCGCATTAAAGTTGTCTAAACACTCCAATATGTGGTTCTGAACATATAAAGAAAGTCCTTCTTCAACTTGCTCTTCTATAGGTTGATAATTATCACCAAGATGATAATAATAGGGAACTGACCATTTTTTGTACAAAGTTATGAACTGCGGCCTGTAAAATCCACCATTAATATAATTGTAATAAATTGCATCATAACTAGTTTTTGTTAAACAACTTTCTACATACATTCTTAGAGCAGTCGTTTCTATTGGCGAAGACTGAGACAATTCTAAATCTTGCTCTTCCTTAACAAAAGAACGAGTAAAGAAAAGAGTTAAAGCTATTATTAACAGAATTAGAATACCTATTATCATAAATACAGTTATCTGTCCCCTTTTTGTCATGTTTAACATCATATAGAAAAATATTGACATTTATATTACTTTCCTTATTTGATACTATCTAAATTATACTTTAAGAACAAATTGTAATATAAAGCAAAGCAAAAACAACCCAAAATCCTACCAAAAACAAGAATCTGAAACGAAACGTTTAAATTAAGTGTTATATACCTTATATGTCTCATGCCAAAATCCTCCCCAGAATATGTAGTTTATAAGAATCTCGAACATTGGAAGCCAGTTAATGAGATCATTCTAATTAAAGATTTAAGTGATAAAAAGGATAAGTTAGCTCCGTTGTTCGCATATGTCTACAAGAAAACTAAAGAAGCATACCATTATTTTCCAGATAGGCGGGACGGCCAAGATTCTTTTACACATCCATTAAACTTAGTATGGGATTTAAAAAAAGCAGATGTAACTGATTATGTAGTTCTTTGTGCTGGGTTGTTACATGATTATGTTGAAGAAATGGTTGATTTACATAAAAAAGAACATAATGTTACAACAGACAAGAATGGCATTACTATTCTTGATAATTATGAACTAGAAGTAGTTAGAGAGTTATCAGAAGACTTAAAGAAATTTTGTAAAAAGAAAAATCTGGATGAAAAAACAATTGATGAGATGATGGCTTTGATTAAACTACTCACAAGACATAAGAGACATTTTTATTATCGTTCAATTTCTGAAATTTTTAATTGTAAAGACCCAAGTTTAAGAGAAAAAGCAATACAAATTAAATTAGCAGATAGAATCCACAACATTCAAAGTTTAGAAACGTTTGACACACAGGGAAGAGTTTATCAATCTTTCAAAAACTTATTTATTCTTAACAATACTAAAAGAATTTTACAAGAAAAATATGGGGATCAGTTTGAACCAGATGAAGGTATAAAACCAATAGAAAAATTGTTTAAGAAATGTTGTAAAGCTACTTTTGATTCATTCTTAAATACTTGCCACCTCTGTTTAGACAAGGGATTAATGAACATTGAATCTATGTTACAGTTAGCATTTCGTAAATTTGTTTCTGAAAAAAGTGGATTGTGGGCAGTAACAAAGTTAGACCAAAATGAAAAACATCCAATGAGACTTTACTTTGAGATTGTGAGAAAGTATGACGCCAGATTACATCAAGAGTTTGAGAAATTTGAAGAATCTAAAAAAGACGAGAAAGAATATTGTAAAAAGTTCTTCCATGATTTTAACTTTAGCGAAGAACAATTAGAAGCAATTATTGGCTATAAAGATGCTTACGCTCTAAAAGAAGTTGTTGCTCGATTATTATACAAAAAGAATTATTTGATTTCTGGCTTTGGTTGTTCTGAATTATGTAGTCGAAGAATGATTTGCATGAAGGATTAAACTTTCTCAGCTCTACCTTTACGAACCATTAGATCTGCCACTTCTGGAAAAATATCAACTTCCTCATCAACATCATAAGGACCGTAAACTTTCATATCTTTCCAAACAAAACTGGGCATTGGCTTAATAATTTTAATTTTAACTAAATCTTGTTTGGACGGGCTGACCTCCTTCTTATCACCCTTAGTTGCACTTGCTGCTTCTTTTTTAGAATCAATATCAGAAGACTTAACTTCCGTGCTTTCTTCTGTATCTTCTGTTTCAGAATTCTCTTCAACGGTTGGTTCTTCAGAATCTTCAGAGTTTTCTTCATCCGCTGCCATAGCAGGAGCACCTTCAAACTTCTTAAAAACTTCTTTCTTCTCCTCACTTTCATTATATTCAGGAATTAAAGTTGGAAATTCTCCATTAAATAAATTTAACAAGATTCCCCGCCTAAACTGATCAAGAGTTTTAAGAATTTTCTGATAAAATATCTTCTCTTCAGTTAACATAGAACTGGTATCAATAATATCTGAGCCAGTCCGACTTCTGTTTAAAGCGATTTCAATAATCTTTTTCTCACGTTTTTCATAAATCTCTTTCAAAATACGTTTAATGCTTCTTGTTTCATACTCTAACTTGTCTTTTTCCCCAGATGAAAATAACCCGTCAACTTCTTTTTTTGTTTCTAAAAAGGCTTTCTTCTGCCTCATATAAGTAATAACATCAATAAAGAAAGTATCTTCTAATAATTGTAGTTCTTCACGCTTCTTCTCATTCCTAAGAATGTCGTATAACGATTCCAGAGTTACTTTAATGTTATCTACATTCATTTTAATGTTATTGATATTACCCCCATTAAATCTTGAAGCTTAAATTCTTTTAAAACTTATCTTTACTTAAGGATACAAGTCTAGGATATATCCTTTAATTTACCACCCACTAATTACGTTTGGACAAAGATTTTATAAAATAGCCCAACAAATGAATATTTATGGCACAACTGAGCTTTAAAACCCTTAGCTTTAAGCTAGATGAAAAGAATTTAAGAGTAAACTTACTTAGAACGTTCTATTGTAAAATCCCTTTAAGTGAACTAAAACAAATTGGGTATGTTAAATTAGAAGATGCGCACACTTTAGATTTTAACAGTAAAAAAGCAGACACAAAATTCTCATTTCTTCTAACTAAACATTTTGATAAACTAAAGAACTCAGTTAATGGTAATGATACCATCTATATCCACCAAAATTCAGGAATTCCATTAATTGGCCATGTTTCTTTTGGCATAGCTTATAGAAACTCATCCCTTATTGAAATTAAACCAGTAACTTCATGTAACTTAAACTGCATTTATTGTTCAGTTGGCGAAGGAAAACGTTCAGAAAAAACAGATTTTGTTGTCGAGAAAGATTATTTAATTCAAGAACTACAAAAATTATTGAATTACGTTGGTGAACCAATAGAAATTCATATTGGAGTTCAAGGTGAACCATTTCTTTACGCTGATTTAATTCCCTTAATTGAAGATTTGAATAAGAATAAACAAATCACAATCGTCTCTATGGACACTAACTTTACCCTAGTAACAAAAGAACAACTAGATAAATTAGCAAAGTTTGAAAAGTTAAGATTTAACATTTCTTTAGATGCTATGGAACCAGAATTAGCAACAAAACTTTCTGGCTGCCCATACAACTTAGATAAAGTTCTTGAAATGATTTCTTATGCAGTTAAAAAGAAAATTAAGATTTTGATTGCTCCAGTATTAATTCCGGGTTATAACGAGCAAGAGATGGAAAAGATTGTAAATTTTGTTAAAGAAATTGGCATTAAACATGGTGATAAACACCCAAATTTAGGAATTCAGAACTTTTTAAACTACAAAACGGGAAGAAATCCAATAAAAGCGTGGAAATGGGAAGAGTTTTATCGATTCATTTCAGATCTTGAGAAAAAAACTTCTTCTGACCTGAAACTAAACCCAGACAAATTTGGTATTAGGAAGGTAAAAGCTTTAGAAAAACCGTTTAAAGTCGGGGATGAAATTTACGCTACTTTAAGATGTCCAGACCGCTTTAAAGGCAGTTCAATAGCAGTGGCAAAAGGAAGAGTTATTTCTGTCCCAGGATTAGAGTTTAAGAAAGAACGGAATATTAGATTAAAAATTATGAAAGACAAGCACAACATGTTTACTGGAAAAGTAATTTAGTCTGTTTAATTAGTCATTAAGTAGTGGTTAAAACGAAATATTTATAAAGGATAAACCACTAATTATAGATATGACAGAAGAATTTGAAGATGTTGATTTCCAATACTTTCTTACATATGTTGCAGGAGAATTAAACAGTGGAGACGAATTTACTCTTAAAGTCAGTGGAAAAACCGGCAGATTCTGGCCAGGAGTAGGTTATGATGTAGTATCAAGAAGAGAATTAATTAGAGATTCTCAAACAATTGCTAGATATATTTCAAATGGTACTGGATGTGATTCAAATTCCGAATTACTTGATGATTTAAATCAAGAAACAATTGCTTTAAGAGATAGTTTTCCAGGAAACCTAGAACGAACATTATTAGAAGTCAATGCAATAACAGCTGAAGTTAAACACATAGAAGACGACAAATACAAAATAAACTTTGATTAATAATTCTAACTAAATCTTTTCTAAAACAAATTCTCTCAACTCATCTGGCCAATCTTTTTCAATGTCTTCTTTATGCTTCTTCATTTCGGAAATAATATCCTGTCGCATAGAACCAAACTCAATCAGTTTAATCAATTCTTCTTTAGCATAAATTGGAACTCTCTTTAATTGCCATACTTGCATCTTTAACTTCTCTTTAGCAAGGTCCTTTTTGTCCAACAATTCTTTTTGAGATTTTTCCCAAAATGAAGAATAAGAAAACTCTTCTTCCTTCTCTTTAATCTTTTTCTTACCATCTTTTAAAGATATTTTTGCCATTACTTCTTGATGCATTCTTCTGAGAAATTCTTGTTTATCTTCAATCTTAATAACATCAGAATAACCAGCAACAATTAAATTAAAGGCAAAAGGACTAGGTAATTCCCCATGCTTTTCCTTAACTGAAACTCTCCCCTTAACAATTTCATCAACGATTAATTGAGCGTTCTCATAGTCCATTAAATCATCTAGAACTTCTCTTCGTGCTTCTTTTAAAATTGGAAAGTCTTTACCAATCTTCTGCACGGCACAATAAAGGATTCTACTACTAACCTGCATTCTCCCCACACTTTTCTTTTGTCCCATATAAGAACGCAGAATCATTAATGAACGTGCGGCACAGTGTCGAAAACGCCGTTGTAAAACTTCGCTTCGATCTATCGCTTGTTCTAAAATATCATGAAACTTTTCTTGTTTCAATAACTCAAATGCCCGCATTGCATTAAACATTTTATTTCCTGCTAAATAGAATCCATTATCAGTAACACCAATCTCCACATCTCTGTGTTGACTTCTTCCAATAATAAATGCTAATGCTCTTGATAAACAATCATTAACTCTTCTTCCAAATAATGTGTTGAAGATAACATAGTTCATCCCTCTATCAGAAAATGATTCAATTAAAATCTGTTTATTTGAAGGAATAACTGCATAATCATGTTGTTCTTTAAAATAAGTATAAATAGAATTAGCAACTTTTGTTTCCAGATACAAATACTCTTTAATAAACTTGATAATTTCTTCTTTTTTAGTTTTTTTAGAACTTTTACTTTTATCTTTATCAACGGCAGTTAATTTGTCTGCCATTAATCTTCTAAAACGATTAATTTCCATTGCTAGATCAAATGACAAAGGTAACTGTTCAGAACTCCAAGATGGAACTGTAGGTGGACGATTAACTGAAGTGCTTACTTGCGCCACCATCCCTCGAGAAAATCTAAACATATAAACAGAACCACCCAAAACAAAAACATCTCCTGGCCTTAAACGTTCTAAGAATGATTCGTCAATACTTCCAACAATTTGTGGACCAATTTTAACAGTAACATAACTTTCTTCAGGAATTGTTCCAATGTTTGTCATATAAATTATTCTGGCCATCTTTCCTCTCTTGCCAATGTTGCCAGTTTCTTCATCATGCCAAATTCGAGCATAGACATGTCGATCTTCTAAAGAAGCATAATGTCCAGAAAGATATTTGATAACATCAAAAAACTCTTCCCATTGCATGTTATGATAACAATAACTATTCTTGATTAAGTAAAATAATTCGTGAACGTTAATTACCCCATTAATAGCAATCCCATAAATGTGTTGTGCTAAAACATCTAACGCAGCTTTAGGAAAATGAATCCGATCAATCTTTTGTTCAATTGCAGATTTAAGTAATAAAGAACATTCAACTAAATCGTCTCGATCCATAACAATAATTCTTGCTTTTACAGTACTATGTAATTGATGACCAGCCCTTCCTGCTCTTTGTAAAAATCTTGCAACACTCTTTGGACTGCCTAAACAGATTACTAAATCAACATAACCAATATCAATTCCTAGTTCTAATGAAGTTGAAGAAACTACAACCTTAAGTGTTCCGTCTCTTAAATCCTGTTCCGTCTTGAATCTTGCTTCTTTTCCTAAACTTCCATGATGTGCAGCGATATTAGTGTCATTAAAATGTGTGGGAAACATTTCTTTTAGATTATGTACAACTCTTTCTGTAGCCGCTCTGGTATTAGTAAATATTACAGTTGTTTTATGTTGCTTAACCAACTTATCAATCAAGTCGTACATCTTTTGATGTTTCATCATGTAATCAGTTTCAACTAAACTTTTTACGGGACTAAGAACCTGCAGATCCATATTTTTAATGAACTGTACATCAACAATGTTACAATCTCTTTCTTTCTCAGCAGTGTAACCAACTAGAAATCTAGCAACTTCATCTAAGGGGGCAACAGTAGCAGACAATCCTGCCCGACAAATTCCCGGAGAAACTCTTTGTAAACGTTCCATAGTTAAAGATAAATGTACGCCACGTTTATTATCTGCTAAAGCATGAATTTCATCTACCAATAACCATTGTACATCTGTTAACTTTTCTTTAAACTTTGGAGAGTTTAACATGATAGCTAAACTTTCAGGAGTAGTGATTAAAATGTGTGGTGTGTTCTTTAACATCTTCTGCTTCTGATAAGCAGTTGTGTCACCAGTTCTAACACCAATTCTGATTCCTAATGGTTCGCCATTAAGTTTCTCAATCTCTTCTAATGGGTTGATTAAATTATAATGAATGTCATAATTCAATGCTTTTAACGGAGAGATGTAGATTGCATAAACTTTATCTTCTAAAATTTGCTTTTTTGCAGAATCAACCAATTCATTAAGAATTGCTAAAAACCCAGTTAATGTTTTCGTTGCACCAGTTGGAGCTGAAATTAAAACATTCCTTCTTTGATGAATTTCCATTACCCCATATAATTGCGGCAAAGAGAATTTCTTAAATTTATTGAAGAACCACTCATTAATTAATGGATGTAAAACTGCTTTGATTTGAGTTTCATTATACGGCTCTTTAATAGTCTTAATCATCTTTACCTAGAAAACATCTACCCCAATAGCTATTTCCCAGCATACTTTATAAGAGTTATTGTCCTAAATAAAGGTGCAATCCAAAATTTCAATTTAGGAATGCACACTTTATTGGGATCTTAAAAATGCAGTGATCTGAAAAGTGTTTAATACTAAACACTTTACGGCATTTTTATGATAAATTATCAAAAGGAGATTTAGTGTTCAGCAACTTTGGTCTGGCTAAGTGAGTGTAAACCAAGGTTGTTTCTAATTTAGAATGTCCAAGTAATGGTTGAACATCTGTAACAGAATAACCATTCTCAATTAAATGAGTAGCGAAAGAATGTCTCAAGGTATGTGGATGAACATTTTTTGGTATTCCTGATAATCTTAAAGCATACTTAGTTGCTTTTCTTACAGTCTGGGCACTCATTTTTCTTCCTAAAGAATTTGTAAATAAATAATTCTCATTTTCTAAGTTCCGTTTGGTAATCCACATTAATATTTTATCAGCTAACTGTTCCGCAACTATGAAAACTCTGTCTTTCTTTCCCTTGCCCTGTCTTACCCAACCATAATTCTGTTCAAACTGAAAATCTTTAACTTTCAAACTAAGAAGTTCACTTACTCTCAACCCTGCAGAGTACATTAAAGTAATCATTAACTTATGTTTGTTATTCTTTATGCAAGAAAAGAAATGAACGCATTCTTCTTGTGTTAAAAATTCAGGCAGTGTTTTAGGAGTTTTACTAAATTTAATGTTCACTGTTAGTTTCTTTCTTAAACAAACTTCATAAAAGAACTTTAATCCGTTAAGGTAAACATTGATTGTATTTCCTGCTGCACCTTGTTCTAACTTTCTTAATAAAAAAGATTTGATTTGATTTTGAGTAACTTGATGTGGTGCTAATCTATAAGTTCTTAGAAACTTTTCTACTGTCACAGAATAAGTTTTAATTGTTCTTGGACTTAATCCCCTTAACATCCCATTTTCTTTAATTATTTTTGCTACGTCCATCTTTTAATTCATCTCTTTTAGTTTATTTAGTATCTTTAGTGAGTCTTTATCAAATTTAGAGAAAGCAAACCATTTCTTACCCAAGTCCTTTAACGAAGCTCCAAAGTGATATACTTGGCCATCAATTATTAAGAATCTATCATGTGATTTATTAAATTCTTTAATTTTAATGGGATCATATTGCAAATTAAACTTTTTTAAGTCTAATCTCAATTGTTCTGTAATCTCTTTAGTATAAATGATTACATTAACCTCCTTCTCTCGCTTAGAAAACAAAGTTAAAACTGTCTCATCAATATAATTATCAATCAAAACAATATTTTTCTTAGCATCCTTAATTAGTTTAGAAACAAGTTCATAAGGATCAAAAATCTGTCCATTAAAAAAGACTCCTTGTTTTGGTTTATATGTTTCTAAAGCTTTGAAAACTAATTCAAATTTGTTCTCTTGATAAAACTGTTTCTTCTCGATATTGTCTAAACGCATAAAAATTTCTGCATTCCTAAAAAGAAACTTACGCATAGAAACAAAGGCATTGATTATTTGAATACTAACTTTGATTGCTGTATCACTTCTAAGGACTCCCGAAAGCATGGCTACTCCTTGTTCTGTAAATACATATGGTAAAAATCGTTTTTTGCTCCAATTAACGTTTGTGGTCACAATTTGTGACCGCAAAATAATTAGTTCACTTTCATCTAATTGAAACATAAACTCTCTTGGAAAGCGCTCAACATTTCGTTTAACTGCTTGATTTAAAACTTTTACTGAAACCTCATAAAAATTAGCTAAATCATTGTCTAAAATAACTTGTTTTCCCCTGATATTGTAAATCTTATTTCTCAGAGATTCTTCATTAAGAGCTACTAATTTGTCGCTTCCCATAACTAACATATAAGATAAACTCATTTATAACGCTTGCCCGAACCTGACCAGTTGACCAGTGGCTTTTTCAATATTGTTTTTTGTGCGATTTTATTTTCTCAAATGTTTCTTTTTGTAGGATTCGGTAAGTTAATTGATTTATCCAATTCTTAGAAAAATACATTGACCACCTTCACCTTAGATTGAGCAAAAACATTTGAGGTAAATAAAATGCAAACAAAAACACAAATAATTGATCGAAACTTTGAAATCCTGGACAAGTTCAGTAAAGATGTAAATGAGATTCTTTCTAGTAACATTCGCAATAAAAGAAAAGCTCTACTCTCAGCTAAATATTGGGCAGACTACTTTATGCGTATTAATTGTAACCTTCTTAATGAATACCTTATTGAGAAACCCTAATCTTCTTTCTTTTTCCCCTAGGTTATCCATTTATGGTAATCATTATTTTTAAGTTTCAGAGCTTCTTGCTTTAAAATATCGCCGAGTTTACTTATATGGAGTTATGCTTAATTTTCAAGTTACCTAAAAGAGAACAATCCTGTCGGATAATCTCTAAACTAATGCGTTGCTGTCTTTAACAATGTAAAAATCTATAACGGCAAAAACAAAAATAAACTGGAGCTCTCTGAACTATTTCAAATACTTTAAAAAGTCTAAAAAATTACTTAGAGTATAATGGTCATACCAATCATAAGTGATATAATCAGCAATATATGGTTCTTTCAAACAGAGAGTGTTGTACCATTATTTAAAGAAATATCAATCATTATCCTAATCCTATTTGTTGTTGATTTTATTTTAGCGGTAGTTCTTGATCAAGTTTTAATGAGATCAAAATATCATATTCCAATAGGATTAACGTTGTGGCCAATATTTGTAGTAATTTTAACATACTTGTTTTATTCCTTTGGTGGACTTCTTGGTTTTAATTTTTACCAATTTGAGTTTAATAATCTTCTTGGTTATGCAATAAAACATTGGTGGGTATTTGTAGTTTTTTGGATAATGACTTTATTTGGAAATATTCCTTATTCACTTGGCAAGTTAACCAAAAATGAAAAAGTAATGAACTTTTTTGGAACATTCTTTACTCCCATACATGAAGAGTTCTTTTTTCGCTATTTAGGCATAAATACTATCTATGTACTTACCAATTCTATTGAAATTGCAATAATATTTTCCTCTATTGGTTTTACATTGATCCATCTACCAAATAAATCCGGCGATAAATGGGGAGGGCCCGTAAAAATAAATGCAACATTGTTTATGGGATTTGCATTAGGAATTATTGCTGTTAAGTATGGCTTCATTTTCGCAATAGCAATCCACATACTTAATAATTTACTAGCATTTTATGTTCTTCCTAAAATATTTAAAGATGAACAAATTTAACTAAAAAGAGAGCCCCAACTAAACACTAAAACTATTACTTGTTTTTGCCTAAACTAAATGTGTTAAAGACTTATGACAGCAACGCTCTATGAACGGTAACTTGAAAACTTCTCGGCTACGCCTCGACCCCGACGTAAAGTCGGGGAAGCATAACATCGTTAAACTCAATAAAATCTAAGTTCTAAAAATAAAATTCCCCAAAAAGAATAAAAACATTTATATATCTCTTTAAAAATAATTATTATATGGCTTTTGAATCATTTACAAAAAAACCTTTTAAGGACAGATTAAAAGATACAGGATTTTTAATTAAAAATTCGTTTACAATAATTGGAAAGGATAAAGATATTAAAACTCCAACAATTCATATGATTGTTTTGTCAGCAATTATTATCCTTTTTATTTACTCTGCAATCTTAACTTTCATTTTAGGAAAATTTGTTATGATTGGAGTTCTATTATTGTTACTAACATTTTTCATATTGATTCCATTTAGATTTTTTTATAACGTAAGGCAAAAAGCAGATCAGAGTTGGATTGTATATAACACAGTTTGTGGTAAAGATATAAGTTATAATGATGCACATAACCATACTAAATCAGAAAAAGGAAAATTAAGAATAATTGCTTTTGTTGACATTTTAATGAAGTATGCTAATAGTCAAAAAGGAAATAAAAAAGGCATAATGGGTGTATTGATTAGTTTATTCTTAAGTTTTCTAAATGAAGTCTGGGATTTATTAAGTCACTATATGCTACCTGCAATTGTAATTGAACAAAAACCATTAAAAGAAATTGTTCCTGAAATTAAATCACTAAAAAATAATGTTCCTGCGACATTAGCAGGAGTGTTTGGAATTGATTTTGTTGGTAGTGTTATTGGTTCATTATTTGGAGGAATATTTTTTGTTGCATTATTAATTTCTGTAGGAATAGGATACTTAATTGCAATGTTTACAGAAATCACTGTAATTACAATTAGCAGTTTTTCATTTTCATGGGTTCCTGTATTTATAATGTTGTTCTTAGTATCAATCATTGGAGGAATATACAAAAAAGTTGTTGAATCAATAAAGGTAATTTATTTTACAATCTTTTATACATCAATAATGAGACCAATGAATATATCGCAAGAATTAAGAGGAGAATTAACAAATTATTTATTAATGCAGAAATCTGATTTTGCACCGCAACAAAAACCAATACCAAATCAACAATACATAAATCAATTATCAGATTATATTAAACAATATGAAAATAGTGGATATTCAGAACAAAAGATTAGACAATTCTTAGTTTCTAAAGGATATTCAGAAAGAGATATTAATTCTGCAATTAATAATATTAAATAGTTTTTAGGGGAATTTTAAAATATAGACTCCCTTCGGTCGAATTGATTACGAACTTAGATTTTACTTTGATTTTTTTCTTCGGAACGTTGCACTAAAAATCAATCCTAACGGAGAGTTTAACAAGGATTATCTTTAATTTTTCCGTTGCTTCATATAGTAATCAATGTTTTTACTGACGACAAAATTGATACTATTAAATAAACTATAAATCAGACTGCCTTTTTATATAAATAATTATTAGAAGATTAAATTAAAAAAATAAGAGATAGATTTTGCAATAATTACCAATTAGCTGCAAATTGCTCTTTCCACTTAGCTTCTGGAGTGGTCATTACTTTAATACCATTTACTGATTCAACAATAAAATGTTTGCCATCTTTTTTCATATAATTACCACACCAATCTGGCTTTCCTTCTGGAGTAGATCCTTCTGCTTTTACATATTCATCAAATTGGTATGTTTTACCATAATCAACGGTTGTTCCCATTACAAGTGGAAATTTAGAATCTTGACCTACTCTAAGTGGAAGACCATTCTCTATATAAATATCATTTAATCTAGCTTCAGTTTCTCCAATCAGTTCTTCCCAAGTCCTTGAAGAAGCAATCTTAGCTTGCCATGCTGTTAAGTCAGCATCTTTTTGATTTAATTGTTCATTTAGTGTCATTTTTTTAACCTCAATTTTGTTATAATTCCTAAAATACTTCCTCATTTATAAACTTTTTGATAAATTCCTCATTAAACAGTAATAACACTAAAATCAAAAATAAAAACAAAAAATAATCAATAAAGATTGAGAACTTAAGCCCTGTTCTTGTTACGGCAGTCCCTTTTATTCGCAACGGAAAAACTTGAGTCGCTATGCTCCTCACCCCGACGTAAAGTCGGGGAAAGATAACATCGTTATGCCCAATAAATTTTTAGGCTAAAAAAGACGTAAACTTCTTAAATTACAATCATTTCAAGGTATTTATGACAAGAGTAATTCACTTCGTTCAAAAAGATGAAGTTCGGAAATACAACATTCAAAATGTAGAATTTGAATTAGAAATAAACAATAAAGTATTTCCTCCTTCTCCTCATGGATCATTCTTTGCTGAAAATATGAAAATCAATCCTGGAGAGACAGTAATTGATGTTGGTACGGGACCAGGATTTTTAGGTATTCTTGCTTCAAAACTAGGAGGAATTGTCTCTGCAACAGATAATGATGAAGATGCTCTTGAATTAGCAGAGAAAAATGCAGCAAGAAATAATGTAAAAATTAATTTTCAGAATGGAGAATATTTTGCCAATTTAAACAAAAAATTTGATGTAATCGTTGCTAATCTTCCTCAAGAAATTGTTCATGAAAACTATAGAAAAGAAATAGGAGAACAATTAACAAAAAGCTTTTGGGGTGGTCCAGACGGGAATAAACAAGTTTTAGAATTTTTGGACATAGCAAAAAATCATATACACGAAAATTCAAGAATTTACATCATTGTTTATACCGTTACTGATTATATTAAAACCATTAAAAAAATAATTGATCATTACAATGCTAAATTAATTTCTATGGATGCTGGACCCACAAAAGAATTTGTTGAAGATAACATTGATTACTATCTAAAATTAAATGAAATTGGTAAAATCAAAATATTCAAAGAGAATGATCAATGGAAAGCCTATGAGTATCTTTTTGAACTTACCTTGAAATGATTTTCTAAGTTACGTACGCCTAAAAATTTACTTGCTCGCTACGCTCACATCTGGGGATGAACCCCAGAGGGCATAACATCGTTATCTTCAATTTTCAAAAATCCTAAAAAGCTAAAAAGGGAAGGGGAACTTATCGCAAATTTTATAAATGATATATGGTAAGAAATAATTATGTCAAGTTTAGGTTTTATTCCAGATGTCTCAATAATTGTCATTACATATTTTTTAATGGTTATCTATAATAAAAAAATTGTTAATTTAATTATAAAAATTAAACTTCCTAGATTTTTACTTTTTATTTTAACTTCCATACCTCTAATTATTTTAGAAGAAAATATTAATTGGGGTGCAATTGGAAACAAATATACTCTTTTACCCTGGACTTTGATTCCTTTAATTATATTTTTAATTATCACAGGTTATTTAGCAAGAAAATTTAAAGCAAAAAGTGTAATAGTCCCAATGTATTCTTTAATGGCATTTGGAATCATTTGGGAATTATTAATCGGTGGCCTTAGAGGACAAATGTTCGTTTTACCAATACTCTTTTTTATATTTATGGTGTTTTTTGTAGGTTTAAGTTATGTTTATATAACATATATACCTCTTAAAGTTTTACTTAAAGAAAATGAATAATATAAAACAAAATAAATATTGGATTTTTATACCATCAATAATATTCTTTTTAATATTTTGGTATTTATATGCTTATACTAAAGTTGAATGTATTTGTCCATGGAATGAAGTTGGATTTTTATATTCTACAATAGCTTCTGTAGTATTATTTATAATTCATTTCATAATTAGTTATGTTACAATAAGAAAAAAACCTGATAAATTATTTTATTTTCATTTTGGATCTTTAGTAATTACATTAATTCTATATATTATTGCAATGAGAATTTTTATGTCTTATTTGACATAAGTTCCCCTTCCCTAAATTCTTTTAGCTTGAAGGAGCTTCGCTCTCGATAACGGATTTTTGAAAACTACTCCTTTCGTTTCACTCCAGTAGTCCCCGCTGCGCTCTCCCTTTGGTCGGGGAAGATAACAAGAATTAGTTTCAATTGTGTTTAAGTTCTAAAAAGAAAAAAATGGGGGTCTGTAGTCCTTCGGACAGTTACACTTTACTATGTAAAGAAATTTAATTATTCATGGGGGAGTTCCTTTTCAAAGTCATTATGCTCTTCTTCATGATGTTCTTCTGCTGTATGATCTGGGACACCATCTCCATCATGGTCATGGTCCTCATGTGAATGTCCTAATTCAGTATCACAACCTGTCGCAAAAACTAACAATCCTAAAATCAACAACATTAACAAATATTTTCTCATTTTCTTTTCACCTCAATGTGTATGTCCAGGTCCAAATAATGTAACTGCAACCATTATTGCAATTCCACAAAGTATAGCAATAACATGCAAAATTGTATCTTTCAATTTACAATGCTTATGTAGTTCTGGCACTAAATTTGAACCAGCAATATAAATAAAATTTCCTGCTGCAAATGGAATAATAAAATGGGTAAAACCTGCTGTTTTTCCTGCCAAAATTAATCCAATAACTGCTCCTAAAATCGCAGTCGCTGCTGAAAGAAAATTATAAAACAGTGCTTTTATCTTAGACATACCTGAATATAACAAAATGCCAAAATCAGCAATTTCCTGTGGCACTTCATGAAATATAACTGAAACAGTAGCAGCAATTCCCAATGGTAAGCTAATTACATAGGCTCCAGCAATAACCATTCCATCTAACAAATTATGGATGGCATCACCAATCAAATTTATGGGAGCTAAGTGATAGGCGTGACTATGCCCTAAATCCTCCTGATTTCTTTTACAACTATGTCTCCAGTGGATTAATTTTTCCAAAACAAAAAAAACGAGAATTCCTAACAAAAAATAAAAAGCTAATCCTAAAGTATATCCATGAGAAACCGCTTCTGGTAAAAAATGAATAAAAACACTGCCAAAAAGAGTTCCCACAGATAGACTAAGCAAAATCAATAATGTTTTTTGAGAAATTTTCTCTTTAATTAGCAGAGGAATTGCAGCTACAATTGCTATTAATGAAACAATAATTACACTTAAAATTGCATATGTGGTTGCTGACATACTTAAAGTGAAAGCAAAACTTATTTAAATATGTTATTGATTAGCATTATCAATAAGCAAATGAGAAAAACTAAACAGAAAGAATTAATTGAAGAAGAAGTTAAAAAGTTAGATTCATTTTTCACAGCAGAGGAATTATTCAAAAGAGTAAATCAGAAAGATAAGAAAATTGGGATTGCCACAGTTTACAGATTTTTAAGAAATCTAAAGAAAAAAGAAAAACTCCATTCTTATTTATGCAATAGAAAGATTGTATATTCCAAAGAAGAAAATAACCATTGTCATTTTGTCTGTCAGAAATGTGGTGAAATAAAACATTTTGATGTTAAATCACTTGACTTTCTAAAAATTAAAGAAAGTATCTGTCATTTTCAGATTGATGTCCATGGAACTTGTAAAAAATGCCTCAAAAAGTGATTAAACCATTCCTAACCACATTGCAATAATCATTCCAATTCCCAATAATAATAAAATAATTCCAGCAATTAAATGCAGAACTTTAAGTTTTCCTTTTCTCCATTCCTCTACTTTTTCTGTTGTTGTAAATCCAAAATAAATTGCTAATGTAATAATTAACATTGGCAAAATAAACACTAAGTTATACAACAACAATAAACCTAACGCAAAGTTTTTGGTTGCAGTTTTTGCTAGCAATCCTAAAATTACAATGTAGGGACCAGAAGTGCAGGGTAACAAGAACAAGCTTACTACAAAACCTATTAGGAAAGCTCCAGGAACAGAAGTAACTCCTTTAATTAATGACTTTAACTTTGGACGCCATTTCATTGGAACTTCCATAATAAACCATTTTCCATACCATAAATAATCTTTTAGATTAAATAATCCAATTAAAATAGCTAGTACAGCCACAATGGAGTAAAACCAGTGAGTTATTCCCGTAGCGTTAATTGCAGAATATAAACCAATACCCATTAGTAAATAAGAGATGTAAATTGAAATTGTAAAAGCAATTCCTGCTGATAAAGCCCGATGTCTGCTTTTTGTAGCTAAAATTGTTGTCAATAAAATAATTAATACAGCAAAAGCACAGGGGTTGATTGCATCCACAGCAGCAGCCGATAAAACGGCAGGAATAGTGATTGTATTCTTTAATTGGATTTTTTCTGGATCTTCTAATGGCGAACTTTCTCCTCTAAGTGCTAAAGTTTCAGACGAGTTTTGGTAATCTAATGGGGATTTACATAATTCATTAATACAACGCTCAATTTCTTCTTGAAGAGAATTCTTAATGTCATTATTAAAACCAACAAAAACTTTTCCATTTAGAAAAATTGTTGGAACTCCTTGGATTTCTTCTCCATAAGAATTTGACATTTGAATAAAAAGTTCTCTATTTTTATCATTAAAGTAAATCTCCTTTTCAATTATATTTAATTGTGGATATTCTTCTTTAATTTCATCTAAGAAAACTTTTTCTTGAGAACAATGAGGACATCCTTGTCCATAAAATAGGTATAAATCTACGTCTGACTCTTCAGAAACAACACTGGGAATAATTAAAGAAAACAATATTACTATTAATAATAATTTTTTCAATTTACTATCCTCTTTTTTCAATTTTAATCGCTTTCCCTTTTACTAAAGCTTCTGTTACTTTTTCCCTTGCTGATAAAAGTATCCTGTGAAAAGTTGGCTGAGATATTTGCATCTTTTCAGCAGCTTCTTTTTGATCTAAGTTAAGAGTATTCTTCAACCTAAGTGATTCTAGTTCATCATAAGATAAAGTAACTTCTTCTAACTGCTTTAACGGCACTCCTGCCGGTTTAAAGTAAGTTACTTCTGGGTTGAAGCGTACTCTCCTTCTTAGTCTTGGACGTGGCACCATTTTAAGTAAACTAATTAATAATATAAAGCTTACTCTTGGTTAACTCTTCTTCCCCTTCCACGACCTTGTCCTCTGCCTCTACCCATTCCTCTAGGGCAGGGTACAGCTCCTTCACACTTTCCACGTTTTCTTCCTGTAAGAGATCCTTTCCCTTCAGGTCCTGTTCCATCTTGGTTTGGCATTTTATTTTCCTCCACTCTTCTGAGTAATGAATATATATTCATAATACTATTTAAACATTTCGTTGTTTTTTGCAATATTTGTTAAGAATCTTAGCTTTGAACGGAACTCCCTTTTTATTCTAGTTCTTGATGTAACGCTTCGCTTTTTCTATTGAACACAGACCCCCAAAGTCCTTCGGACAGTATGTCTCGGCTACGCCTCGGATAGATAGGAACTTAAACACAACTCTGCGGACGCAGGTTTTCCGGACTTCGTAGCGGAAAACGAAACTAACAGGAATTATATTCAATTTGAGAACTCCCTTGGTAGATGACAATGGACTAATACTTTTGTGTGTCGTTGCCCTTGATGTAAAACTAGCACATTATTTTTTTAGGGTTCTTTGAGTAAAAATTTATCTTTCCTGATGTTGCTCTAAGAATTTTAAAGCACTATCATAATTTCTTGCAAAATGTCCTCGTGGATGTGCTTCTAAAAATGGAACTTCATAACCTTGTGTTGCTTCAGTCTTCAATAAAATTCCATATCCACCATGAAGCAAAACAGTAGCAACATCTAAAAAGAAATTATCACCAATTACAGCCAATTCCCTTAATTCAGGATGAAAGCCTTTTAAATTCCCTAGATACTCTTGTCTGTCTGGATTTATAGGAACAGGAAATCCGTCAGGTTGAACTTGACCATCTTCAGAATTAACTACCATCTTTTGAGCTAAACCAATTAAATGTAAATCTGCTTCAAGACCACTTAAGCCATCCAACTTTTTTCTGATTGAAGTGTCTTTTGAATTTGACATAATTGCTGCATATTCCGGAAACATACTTTCTAAAGCATTCAGATATCCTGCGGCTCCATCTCTAAAAAATGTATGCCTTTGAGGATATGCCTCTAAATAACATTTTTCTTTTAAATCTAAAACAGCAGATTCATCAGCAGGAATGTTTCCAACTTCCAAATTAGGTAATTCTCCTCGCATAACTCTGTGCATTAATTCAATATGTGCTACTGTATTTGAACCAATAGGATCACCAGTAACAGGAGCAGAAAAAAATCCATTATGTTTCCAACCATATTTTAATGGCTCTGCTTCCATATCTCTTCTTACAGTAGCAATTGCATTTTTATATTGTGCTTCTGAAACACCTAATTCTACACAAAATCTTCTAGAATATGCTTCAAAAAATGGTTCTAATCCTTTCTCTTCTGTAACAGTATTATCAAAATCCGTTACAACCTTAACTATACCCATAATAATAGTTGGGAATTGGCTTTATTTATAAAATTAATGGAAAAAATCTACATTACTCAAAGAACCTTGATGTATAGGGCAACGACACACGATATACGGGAGTTCTCAAACTCTAAAATTTTCCTTCGGAACGTTGCACTAAATTTTAGGTCTTCCCTTTGGTCAGACGAATATAACAGCGATTAAGAGATTCCGAAGTCTTGCAGACTTCTCCATCCAAATTCGGTTTTGTGGGTTGCCTCAAAACCGAACTTCTCTTAATCGCGATGTTAAGTTTAATTTGTTCGTTGCCTTTAGTCGCTAACCTCTAACGAGAACACTCTTTTTCAAGTGCCGCTTTTGATACTATTAAAACTAAACTAGGGGGAGAGAAAGAAATTGACAAAACATTTATTAATAAGACGTATATATTCTACACTATAATGAAATGTACTAACCATTCAAAGAAAAAATCAAGTGGTGCTTGTGTAGAATGTGGAAAATTATTTTGTAATGATTGCTTCATTAAAGTAGGAAGAAAAAGATACTGTAAAGAATGCGCATCTGAAATTCTAGGCGATTCGGACGAAAATACTACTACCAATAAATATAAAGATAAAAATATCGTTGTTACTCAACAAACTACCACTCATAGTCCTAGCGAAACAGTAGTTAAACATACGGTTGATAATGAAACTGCATCAAAAGTAGGAAAATGGATAGTTAGCATATTTTTTGGTATTCTCGCATTCAGTTATTTAATAAGTTTTAGTCCATTAATGATAATTATGCTTATTGTTTTTCTGATGTGGTTACCACCTTTTGAAGAATGGTTAAAAGAAAAACATAAAATTGTAATTCCTCTATGGGGTAAAATATTGTCAATTGTTGTCGCTTTTATATTAATGGGGGTATTTGGATAAATGAAATGCCAAAATCATGAAAAGAAAAATTCAGTAGGAACTTGTGTTGATTGTGGAGGACCATTCTGTGGGGACTGTATGGTCAAAGCAGGTAGAAAAAATCTTTGCAAAGATTGTGCAAGTGAACAACTTAAAGAACATCATTCTAGTAAAAAAAGTTCAGACCATCCAAGCGTTGTAGTCACCCAACAGACCACTCATCACTCAAGTTCTGGTTCAGACAAACCAAGAGGCAGTGGTTTTTGGTTGTGTTTCTGGATCATAGTATTCTGGCCAGCAGCGATAGTATACTATTTGATACGCAGATGGTAACTTATTATAATGACTCACATCCTGTTAAGTCACCATTATCCTGAAGAATATAATCGCTGTATTAAAGTTACTTTTAGAAAAAAAGAATATTATCTTTGTGCCAGATGTTTTGGTTATTTTTCATCATTTTTTGTTTTACTATTGATTTCATTTTTCTTTAATTCATTATTCGTTCAAATTGATTGGATACTTCTTTATATACTTCCTTCTTTTGCCATTATAGATTGGGCACTTACAAAATTCCATATTAATAATGGAACTAATAAAAGCAGATACATCACTGGTTTCTTGTTAGGAATAACTGGATCAAGATTAATATATCTTTTCTTAAATAATCCAATAAACTATAAGATTTATTATACAATCATCCCTTACTTTTTACTAATAGGACTTTTAATATTAGTAAATAAATTCATTAAGAACTAAACTCTTTCTCTCCCCCTTTTCTAAACAACTAACTAAAACTAAGCGGCACTATTAGATACGGCAACGAACAAACTTCTCGGCTAAAGCCTCGACCTCGGGGTAAACCCGAGGAGACTTAACATCGTTAAACGTTCTGAAACAACCCCCAATAATTAATAATCTTAAAAGAAAAGGAAGACAAAAAGATACGAAAAGAAAAAATTAGTCATCAACAGAAACAGTCATAAATCCTTTGGGTTCCTT